>Ga0272449_1000590_pt1 | contig 42674 bp, 44 predicted proteins | sample YNPCB0241_FD_198679 | JGI IMG/M metagenome (GOLD analysis project Ga0272449, IMG submission 198679) | Hot spring sediment microbial communities from Yellowstone National Park, WY, United States - YNP-CB-024-1 | ecosystem: Environmental > Aquatic > Thermal springs > Hot (42-90C) > Sediment...
CTAAACTTGCTAAAACTTTTGTTATAGCAGATGTTAATGTTGTTTTACCATGGTCAATATGACCAATGGTTCCTACATTCACATGTGGTTTAGTTCTTTCAAATTTTTCTTTTGCCATATTCTTTCTACCTCCTTAAAATACATTTTCCATTCCTCTAACCCTTTTAATGATCTTTTCATAAACGGGTTGAGGAACAACTTCATATTTACTAAATTGCATTGTATAACTCGCTCTACCTTGACTTAGTGAGCGAAGTTCTGTTGCATACCCAAATAATTCTGCTAATGGAATAAATGCTTCAATTATTCTTAAATTTCCTTCACTTAAAATATTGTTGATTTTCCCTCTTCTTAAAGAAATCCCTTGAATGATATCTCCAAGATAGTTTTCAGGAGTAACAATCTCTACCTCCATTATTGGTTCAAGAAGTATTGGACCAGCCTTCTTTGCTCCTTCTTTAAATGCTTTTGATGCAGCGATTCTATATGCTATTTCCGAAGAATCAACTGGATGATATGAACCATCTATAAGTTCAACACCAATATTTATTGCAGGGTAGCCCAAAACAATTCCTGTCTCAAGTGCGCTCCTAATTCCATCTTCAACTGCTGGTATAAATTCATCAGGAATTACACCGCCTTTAATTTTGTTAACAAAAACAAATTTTTCATCTTTAACAGGAAATATCTTTATCACTACATGTCCATATAAACCCTTTCCACCACTTTGTCTTATGTATTTACCTTCTTCAACTACCTCTTTTGTTATTGTTTCTCTATAATTTACTTCTGGTTTACCAACTTTTGCCTCAACTCCAAATTCTCTTGTTAATCTATCAACTATAATCTCGAGATGGAGTTCTCCCATTCCAGAAATTATCGTTTGCCCTGTCTCTTCATCGAATCTAACCTTAAATGTTGGATCTTCAAGAGCAAATTTTCTCAATGCAAGAGACAATTTATCCTGTTCAGATTCACTTTTTGGTTCAATTGCAATTGATATAACTGGTTCTGGAAACTCTATCTTTTCAAGTATTATTGGATGTTTTTCATCACAAATTGTATCTCCAGTTACACTATCTTTTAAACCAACAAGACCTCCAAGTTCACCTGCTCTTAATTCTTTTATATCTTCTCTTTTGTTCGCATGTAATCTTAAAATTCTTGAAACCCTTTCTTTTCTTTTTAAATTTACATTGTAAACATATGAACCAGAATTTATAACTCCAGAGTAAACTCTTATATAGTGAAGTTGTCCAATGTAAGGATCATTTTGAACTTTAAAAACAAGTGCTGCAAGTGGTTCTTCTGGTGAATGCCTTCTCTCTTCATCTTCCATCGTGTTTGGATTTTTTCCTTTGACTGGTGGAATATCTATTGGAGATGGAAGATAATCAACTATTGCATCAAGAAGAGGTTGTATTCCTTTATTTTTTAATGAACTACCAAAAAGAAGTGGATAAAAGAAACCTTTAATAACTCCATATCTTATTGCTTTTTTAATCTCTTCTATTGTAATCTCTTCTCCATTTATATATTTTTCAAGAAGTTTATCATCAGATTCACAAACTCTTTCAATTAATTCATTTCTTGCTTTCTCAATTTCTTCGTCAATTTCAGCAGGAAGAACATTATACTCTTCACCTGTTCCTTCGCTTGACCATACATATTTTTTCAACTCAATTAAATCAATTACTCCAACAAAATTTTCTTCTTGACCAATCGGTAGTTGAATAAGGAGTGGATTAACATTCAACTTTTCTTTTATTGTTTCAATTACTTTTAAGTAATTTGCACCCATTCTGTCCATTTTGTTGACAAAAATTATTCTTGGTACTTTATATTTAGATGCTTGTCTCCATACAGTTTCAGTTTGTGGTTGTACTCCGCTTACTCCTTCCAAAATAACGATAACTCCATCTAGAACCCTTAATGATCTTTCAACTTCTGCTGTGAAATCCACATGGCCTGGTGTGTCTATTATGTTAATAATTGAATCTCTCCAAAAGCATGTTGTTACTGCTGATGTAATTGTGATTCCTCTTTCTTTTTCTTGAATCATATAATCCATAGTTGCTGTTCCTTCATCAACATTTCCTAATCTGTGTGTTTTTCCAGTGTAATATAATACTCTTTCTGTTGTGGTAGTTTTACCAGCATCAATATGAGCAATAAATCCAATATTTCTTATTTTTTTAATATCGTAACTATAATTCTCCATTACCACCTAAAGTGAGCAAATGCTCTGTTGGCTTCAGCCATCTTGTGGGTCTCTTCTCTCTTCTTCATTGTTGCACCTTGATCTGCAAGTATGTCTAACATCTCTTTCGCTAATCTTTCAACCATTGTTTTTTCTCCTCTTTCTCTCGCAAATCTAACTAACCATTTTAGTGCAATTTTAATTCCTCTTTGAGGTTCAACTTCAATTGGAATTTGATATGTTGCTCCACCAACTCTTCTTGGTTTCAATTCCACAAGAGGCCTTGCCTTATCTAAAACCTCCTCTAAAGCCTTATCTCCTCTCTTTCCAGTTTTCTCTTCAACAATTTTCAATGCTGAATAAACAATTTTTCTTGCTTTTTCCTTTTTTCCACCCATCATCACTTTATTAATTAGTTTATGAACTAATACACTTCCATAAACTAAATCTGGTTCAATTTCTCTTGGTTTTACTGGTCCTTTTCTTGGCACTATTCACCTCCTACCTTTTTAGGTCTCTTAGCACCATATTTAGATCTTCCCTGTTTCCTTCCTTCAACTCCTGCACAATCGTAAACACCTCTTACAATATGGTATCTAACACCTGGTAAATCTTTAACTCTTCCTCCTCTTACAAGTACAACAGAATGCTCCTGAAGATTATGTCCAATTCCAGGTATATATGCAATAACCTCTCTTCCATTGGAGAGTCTAACTTTTGCAACTTTTCTCAAAGCAGAATTAGGTTTTTTTGGAGTAGTTGTATATACCTTTATACAAACACCTCTTTTAAAAGGATTTCCTTCTAAATCCTTTGAACGAGATTTACTTATAACTTTTTCTCTCGGTTTTCTTATAAGTTGATTAATTGTTGGCATAAAACCTCCTCATAATTAAAAAAATAATTCAAGGCTAAGAATAACTTAAGCCTTTAAAATTTCAAAATTACTCTCTTCTAATATAGAGCAAGTAAAAATTATACATAATTTTATATTTTTGTCAATAGAAATTCGGCTGATAATTTTTTCAAAATCTAAATAGGTTCTGCATGTATTGTAACATTTGAATTCTCTATCTCTTTTTCAATTTCTTTTTCAATTATACTAATTTTTTCATGAACTTCTTTAAGAGTTTTCTCTCCTTTTAATCTTACATGAAAAGTTATCTCAAGTTGATTTCCATAATCATGAATGTGAATATGGTGAACATCTTCAACAAAATCAAAACTATATGCGATATCTTTAATTTTTTTTATCATTGTCTCTGATGGTTCTTCTCCTATTAAAAAACTACTTGACTGAATAATAATTAAAAAACCTGTATATGCAATTAAAATAGAAACTGCCATACCAAAAATTCCATCGAGGAAATAAAGACCAAATTTAAAAGTAAAAAATCCTGAAATTATGAGTAATGTTGCTATTGAATCACTTCTATGATGCCATGCATCTGTTTTAAGGGCAAGAGAGTTAATTCTTTTTCCAAGTTCAAAAGAAATTAAAGTTAAAAACTCTTTCATTAAAATTGTTAAAAATAAAATAAATATTGCTATATAGTTTATATCAATTATTACTGGTTTTTTGAATCTATTTAACGATGAAATAAAAAATTCATAACCAACATAAATTAAAATTATGGACATAAAAATTGCAAATAATTTTTCAATTCTACCATGTCCAAATGGGTGTTTTTCATCTGCTTTTTTAGAAGAAAAATAGAACCCAATAATTACAATAATTGAAGTTAAAATATCTGATAAAGTGTGAAAAGCATCTGCTTTTAAAGATATTGAGTTTAAAGAGACACTTAATAAATATTTAATTAAAAAGATTAATAAATTTAAAATAGTTGAGATAGTTCCTTCAAAGAAACCAAAGTTTCTATTTATATCGCCCTTTTCAAGTTTAAAAATTTTAATTAAAAAATTTACTATTTTTTCTTTCATTAGTTTCAACATTTTATTCCAAAGAGAGTTTGTGTCAATAAAAAAAGGGGAGGCAATTCGCCTCCCCAAAATTTTTCATAGATTTAAAACTAATCTTCTATATAAACAATTCTTCCTTCAACCTGTGGATTAAGTGGTGTGTGCTTCTTGATATATTCAACAAAATCATCTCTCATCCAGTTTCCAGTTACCCAAACAGAAGATTTTGCATTCTTGAATGCTGAATATCCGTCTCCTCCTGCTGCCATAAAATCATTTGTTGCAACAGTGTAAACTTTATCCAACTCAAGTGGTTTGCCATTAATTAAAACTTCAACGACTCTACTCATTGGCGGATTTTTCTTATTAACTTTAACCTTTAATCCAGAAACTTGTGGAAATCTTCCGGCTCCAGATTCAACTTGTGAAAAACCATTCTCAAGAGCAGCCAAAACATCTTTTCCAGTTAATTCAAGTTTAACAATTAAATTATCGAATGGAAGCACATTATATACATCGCCAATTTTAATTGGTCCTTTTTTAATACTTGCTCTGATTCCTCCACCATTTGTTATTGCAATATCGGATGAAGAAAGTTCTCTCATCATATCTGCAATAAGATTTCCAAGATTTGTCTCTTTACTTCTAACATTTACTCTTTCACCATCAAGATCAACCAATGTCTCACCAACAACAACATCCATTTTTTTCTTTAATTCATCCTCATATGGCTTAATCATCTCTCTTATTGTGTTATCCTCTTTTATTGCATCAGTTATTGGAACAAGAGTGTAAAAGAACCTTTTAACTTTTGTTCCATTATATGTATTTTCAAAATCAATATAAATTTTTCCTAAATTCTTACCGTAAGAACCTGTTTGAACAATATAAACTCCATTAACAATGGCAGCGCTTTTAAGTTCAGTATGAGAGTGACCTCCAATTATTAAATTAATTCCATTAACAGATGAAGCAAGGGTTTTATCATCATCATTATTTCCATCGTCATAACCAAGGTGTGAAATTGCAATTACAAAATCTGCATTCTCTTTTTTCAATGTTTCAACCATATTTTTGGCTGTATCTATTGGATCAAGTATCTTTAAACCCTCAATTCCTTTTGGATTGACAAGTATTGGTAATTCTTTTGTATCGAGTCCAAAGAAACCAAGTTTTAAAGTAGAGAACTCCATAGTATCATATGCTTTTGGAGCGAATGTTTTACCTGTAGAAGTATCAATTATATTTGCACAAAGATAGGTGAACTTTGCTTCATTCATTCTCTCCTTTGTAACTTCTTTTCCCCAATCAAACTCATGGTTACCAAATGTAGCATAGTTATATCCCATTGCGTTGTAAATCTCTATAACATTTTTACCTTTAAAGAAATTGGCAATATTTGCTCCTTGAATATGATCTCCAGCATCTATTAAAATTGTATTTGGATTTTTTGCTCTCTCCTCTTTTACTATTGTGGATATTCTTGCAATACCACCAGTTTTAGCATCTGTTCCTAATAGCCAACCATGGAAATCGTTTATATGTAATATTGTTATGAATGGGAACCTTGCATTTACAATTATTTCAATAGCATCTCCAAGAGTTAACTTTTTGTTTGGTTCAAGTTTATTATCTTTTGGTTTTATAACTCCTTTAATTAGAGCCCAAGCAAATGTTTTCCTTGCCCAATATGAAACATTGTTTCCATCCTCATATTTATTTAATATTGAATCATCAATGCTTTGTGCTTCTTTAAGTCCTCCAATTGTATAAACTGTCATAAGAACAGCCTCCTCTTTTGTGATTGGAAGTTCAGGGAAGAAGGTTCCATATTGAGTTAAAATTCCATAATCAGTTTTAAGTTCTTTCAGTGTAAACTCTGAAGATTTGCTTAAAAGATAAAGGAAGTGATTTTTAGAAATAACCATATTTGGATTAATATCATAAACTTTATATGGATATGTATCGATTTTTACATTTCTAAAGAATGTATCAAAAATATTCTTCCTAGAATCGAGAAGATATGAAGCACTTGGATACATCTTCCAGTTGTTATCAACATCTGGAGAAATATATTTCTTTTCCTTTATATATTCAATAATTAAATTTCTTATCTCTTCATCTGATTTCCAAAGAAGTGGTGCTTTCGCAAGCATTGTATAACCACCACCACCATTTCCTCTATAATTATTAACTGCAAGTTTAAACTTTTGATTCATTGAAACAGGTTTTCCTTTATATGTCATCTTAACTACTCTTTGACCAACAGGTTTTGTTATATCTACTTCATATTCAATTCCCTGAACTGTATCAAAGTTATATGCTCTTATATTTGGATTTACGAGCGGTGTATCTGTTGCTCCAAAATCGTAAGTGTTGTAATATCTATAAGACCACTCAAGAGCATCTTTTATATCTTTACCAGTTACCTCTTTGACCCATAAGGTATTTTCATAAATATAGAGAGAATAGACATCTCTTACTTTTATCTCTCCTTTTGGCCAAACAGGTGGAACTGTTGGTAACATAGCAGCAATAGATATATCTGCTCCTGTAACCTCAAGTTGAACTTTATGGATAAGATCTAACATTGGATTATCCATTAATCTACATAATGTTCCATCAATAGTTTCAACTGCTTCACCAATTGGTGAATCAACATATTTAACTGTTTTTTCATGATAATCTTTTACTAGATCTAAAATTTCTTGTGCTGCTTCAACTTTATCATCAACTGTTAAATTAACCCCCTCTTTTTTAACTATTTTCCATTTATCTCCCTGTTTTTCAAGAGTTATATCTAACTTTGCTAATGCTTGACCCCAATTTGATGGTTGAACACACAAAACTCCATTTCTTATAAATGGAGAAAGATTATAATGATCATGTCCTGTTATTAAAACATCAATTTCTGGATATTTTTGAACAATAGTATCAGCAACATTGCCTTCTCTTAATGGTTCAAGATATTTAAAATTCTTTGTATCATTTCCAAATTCAAATCCCATATGTGCAGAAACAATTAATATATCAACTTGAGGTCTTAAAAGTTTTATATATTTTCCAGCTATCTCAACTGCGTCTAAAAATTTATGACCTTTTAAATTGTAAGATGGAGTTACTGTATTTGTCTCTTGAGTTGTTAAACCAATAATTCCAATTTTTACTCCACTTACTTCCTTGATTATATAAGGTTTTAAAGGAAGTTCACCTGTTTTTTCATCAACCATATTTGCAGATAAAAGAGGAAACTTTGCATCACCTGCAACTTTCATCAACCAATCGAATCCATAATCCTGAATTTCATGATTTCCAACAATCATTGCATCATAACCCATATAGTTCATAACAAGCATCATTGGATGTGTAACTTCTTTTTCAATCTTTGTAAAATAATATGTTAACGGTGTTCCTTGTATTGTGTCACCATTACTTATTAAAATAGTATTTGGATTTTCTTTTCTAACTTGTTTAACTAAAGTGTAAACTTTTGCTAAACCTCTATTTGCAGGTTTTAATGTGTAGTAATCAATTGGATAAACATTTCCATGTTCATCAGAAGTTGCAAGAACTGTAATTTTAACCTGATTTTGATTTGTTTTTGATAAAGAAACTCCAATAAACCCAAAAGTTAAAGAAACAATTAAAATAGAAATTAATAGAATTTTTGAAAATTTGCCCATACCTTTACCTCCTTTTTAAAATTTGTTTAAAAATTTCTCACCTCCTTTTGGTAATTCCATTATAACTCAAAATTTTTTACTTAACATTTCCTTAACAATTTATTATTATAAAAATGGTATGAAGATTCTTGTTATTGAAGATGACAAAAAAATTTCAGATTTGGTTAAACTATACCTTGAAAAAGAGGGTTATGAGATTATTGTTGCATATAATGCAAATGATGGAATTAAAAATTTTTATGAAAATGATATTAACTTGATTGTTCTTGATTTAATGCTTCCAGATTTTTCTGGTATCAAGGTTCTACAGGAAATAAAAAAAGAAAGAGATATTCCAATTATAATAATAACAGCAAAAGGGGAAGAAGATGATAAAATTTTGGGGTTTAAAAAGGGTGCTGATGATTATATTACAAAACCTTTTTCTTTTAAAGAACTTGTCTTAAGAGTAAAGGCTGTTTTAAAAAGATATGGAGAGAGTGAATTTATAAAATTTAAAGATCTTGAAATTTATCCAGAAAAACTGAAAATTTTTAAAAATAAAGAAGAAATAAAACTTTCTTCTCTTGAATTTAAAATTTTTATGGTTTTATTAAAAAATTCTAATAAAGTTTTATCAAGAGACGATATTCTTGATTCAATATATGGTTTTTATGGTGAACCTGTTATTGATAGAAGTGTTGATGTTCATATTACAAACATAAGAAAGAAATTGAATGATGATCCAAAAAATCCAAAATATATCGAAACTGTGAGAGGAATTGGTTATAGAATAGTTGATCATGAGAATTAGATCGAAAATAATAATTTTATCTATAATTATAGTTTTAATAGTTTTAATTTTTATAATTCTTTTCTTGAATTATCAAATTCCAATTAAATTTGATCAAGCGTTGATAAGACATGGACCACCTATGCCAAATGTTAAAGGTCAAATGAGGTTTGAATTTTTAAAAAGCATAAGAAACTCTCTAATTTTTGGAGGAGCAATTTCAGTTGGAATTGCAATTTTATTGTCATTTATTTTTTCAAAATATATTGAAAAACCAGTTGTCGATTTAAAGGAAGGGGTAAGAAAAGTTGCTAAATGGAGATTATAACTTTACAATCAAAAAAGAGAGCGATGATGAAATTGGCGAACTTGTCGATGATTTCAATTTAATGGTTAAAAAGTTAAAAAATCTTGAAGAAATAAGAAAAGATTTAATTTCAAAAGTTTCACATGAGATTTCAACCCCTCTCACTGGAATAATAGGTTATATTGAAGCAATTGAAGATAAAATAATACCTCAAGATGAAATACCAAAAGCAATAAAAACGATCAAAGAAGAGGTGCAGAGATTATCAAAAATGATAGATGATTTAAGAAATTACTCTTTTATAGAATCAACAAATTTTAAACTTGATTTGAAAAAATTAAATTTAAAAGATGAAATTGAATATGCACTTGAAATAATAAAAAGTAAATTTAAAGAGAAAAATATAAAAGTTTCTTCAAATCTGAATGATGCTCTTGTTGAGGGAGATGAAAAGAGAATAAAGGAGATTTTCATAAATATTTTGGACAATGCTTTTAAATTTATTGATAAAGACGGAAATGTTTATATAAACTTGACTAAGGATAAAAGATATGCAATTGTTTCAGTTAAAGATGAAGGAATTGGAATAGAAAAAGATGATTTAGATAAAATTTTTACAAAATTTTATAGAGGAAAAAATGCTCAAAAGTTTTCTCTCGATGGAACAGGTCTTGGTCTTTTAATAACAAAAGAGTTAGTTGAAGCACATAAAGGAAAGATTGAAATTAAAAGTGAAAAGGGCAAAGGAACAGAAGTTATAATATATTTTCCTTTGCATCAATAAGAAAAAAGTAACCATAAAATTCTTTCAAACCCACTCTCTTTAAAGAAATCCAAGTTTATTGGGAGATAATATGGTGGAAAATAGAAAGAAATTCCATTAAAACTCTCTTTAAAACTATTTATATTTATTAAAACCAAATCATCTTTAATTGAGTCTAATTCAGTTATATAGTTTTCAAAAAATCCTAAGAAATCTACATATTTATCATTTAAAGGAATAAGATAATTTTCTCTAACTTTTAGTATCCTATCATCAATATTAAAATTTTTTAATATATCTTTTATAACTTCAAGAACTTTTGTAGTTGTTTCAGTGTTAATAAGTGAAATTTGCACCTCCTCTTTACCTTGAGAACCTCCTTGATATGAGTAAAAATATGCATCGACAATCTCTTTTCCAATAAATAAAGGAGTTAAATTTTTCTCATTTAAATTTGATAATCTTGAAAAGATATCATCATAAGGTAAACCATCAAGTGGCACATATGTTTGTGATGCGATTATATATTTAACATAATCTTTCAATTCATATGAAATCTCTATTGTCTGCATGAAACATGCATCAAAAATTAAAATATCAATTTTTCTTTTAAAATCTTTATAGATTTTTTCTAAAACCTCTTTTATCTCCTTAATTGTAAGATAATCGCTATATTTTTCATCAAAACATACACCTTTAAAATTTCCACCTTTAAAATTTCTTCCATCACCATGTCCCCATAACACAACTATTACATTTTCAGGATAATATTTTGAAAAACCTAAATTTAAAAAATTCAACAAAAGATTAGGGTCTCCACTATTTAAATTACCAAATTTTTTTAAAACAATTTCTTTGTTTCCATCTATCTCAAAAATTTTAGTTTCATAAATTCCATCAAAAAGAATCAAAACTTTTGAATTGATTTTATTTTGAGATTTTAACTCATTTAAATCATCTATTGCATTTTGATATAGATCGTTATCACCTGCAATGTAAAATAAAAATAAAATTTTTGTATCTTCTTTTTTTACTGGAGTTATAAATAATAAAAAAATTAAAAATAGTAAAAGAATTTTATTTTTCATTTATTATTGTAACTCTTGCCTCTTTTGGATCCCAAAAAACATATGAATTTAACGCCTCTGCAATAAATCTAATTGGAACAACAGTTCTATTATTGATTATTGTTGGTGAGGCATCAAGTATATATTTAATATTATTTATATAAGATATATAACTATTAATCCACATTAAAATTTCTTTATCTTGAAACTTAATTTTTATGCTTTTATCTGAATCATTCCAAAAAACCTCACCTCCGAAACTCTCAACAATAAATCTTAAAGGAACCATTGTTCTTCCTTTTATGATTAAAGGAGGAATTTCAAGTTCAATCAATTTATCATTTAAATAACCAAATTTATTATTTATCCAAATTTTAATTACATTTGAAGTGAGTTTGAAAATATGAAATTTTTTCTCAATTACATTATTCTCCTCATCATACTCATCTATTTGATGACCACTATCAACTTGGGCAACAATTATTCTATCACCTGATGATGGAAGGTATGAAGATGAGAATGTTTTTGAAGAAAGATCAATTTTAAATATAACCTCAATTATATCTTTATCAACTTTATCAATTACTTTACTCTCAATATGAGTAAATCTTGATGGTTTATCCCAAAAAATTGAAACAATGAAACTTGATTTAAGTTCTTTAAATTTTTCAAAATTTTCAATTGAAATAATTATATTTACATCAAACTTATCGTTTTCAAAAATTATCTCTTTTGATAAAATCAAATCTTTTATTTTTAAATCTAAGTTATCGCCCCCTTTTACAATTTTTATGTTTGTTAAAGTTATAAATATTAAGAATATTAAAATAAATTTTTTCATATTTAACCTCAAATATTTAGAGAAAAAAATTTTAATTTTGTTTCAAAAAGAATTCTGCTATAAGTGTTGTCTTTTTCCCCTCTCTCCTTACTGAGATTGATAAATCTTTTTCATCAATTTTTACATATTTTAATATTAAATTTAAAAAATCTTTTTTAAGGTCATCAATTTGTTTTGGAGATAGAGATAATCTATCTGAATCAAGGACAAATGAAATTCTCTCTTTTGCAATTAATCCACTTTTTTTTGTTTTAAATAAACTCATTTTTTCTCTCTCTTGAATAAACCTGATAATTTATCTATAAAAGATGTCTTTTCTTGATAGATAACAAGGGGAACATCTTCACCTAAAATCCTTCTTACAACATTTTTCAACTCTTTTCCACCAATTGAATTATCATTTAAAATTGCAGGTTCACCAATGTTTGTTGAAATTGTTATATATGGATCTTCTGGAATAATTCCTATAACTTTTATTGAAAGAATCTCTTCTATGTCATTCCAATGAAGCATTTCACCCTTTTTAACCATGTCAATTCTTACTCTATTTATTATCAAACTTGGTTCAAAAATTTCCATTGATTCAAGAAGACCAATAACCCTATCAGCATCTCTTATTGATGTTATTTCTGGAGTTGTTACAACAATTGCTTCATCACTTGATAGAGAGGACATTCTAAAACCATGTTCAATTCCAGCAGGAGAATCTAGAATTACAAAATCATACTTTTTCTTGAGTTCATTAACAATTAGTTTTAGATCTTCAATCTTTACTTCTTCTTTCAATCGAGTTTGAGCAGCAGGAAGTAAAACAAGATTATCTTTGAATCTCTTGTCTTTTACAAGCGCCTGAGATAATTTACAATTCCCTTCTATTACATCCATTATGTTATAAACAATTCTATTTTCAAGACCAAGAACTAAATCTAAATTTCTCAGTCCTATATCAACATCAATTAAAGCAACACTTTTGCCTAAAGATGCTAATCCAACTCCTATGTTTCCTACAATAGTAGTTTTACCTACCCCTCCTTTACCAGAGGTAACAACTATGCTTTTTCCCAATTTCCCTCCTTTAATTTAAAAAATTGATTTAAATTATCTTTTTCTATATTGTCTTCTCTTTCTTGCTGAATGAAGCCCTGGTTTCTTTCTCTCTTTAATTCTACTATCAAAAGATAAAAATCCTCTCGATTTTAAAGTGGTCCTTACTGAAGGGTCTAATTCAGCAAGTGCTCTTGAAATTGCATGTCTTATTGCCTCTGCTTGTGAAGAGATTCCACCACCCTCTACTTTTGCTTCAAAGTCATATAAATTTTCTTTGTTTGTTATTTTCAAAGGTTCTAATATTTTTAATCTCAAACTCTCAATTGGAAAATATTCTTCAAATTTTTCTCCATTAATTGTTATATTTCCATTACCACTTTTTACTTTAACTCTCGCAATTGCAGTTTTTCTTCTTCCACTAATTAAACCAATCATCTCTCCTCCTTTAATTCATATGGGATTGGATTTTGAGATTTATGAGGATGTTCCTCTCCTGCATAAACTTTCAATCTTCTCAACATTCTATATTTTAATCTATTTTTTGGAAGCATTCCTTTAACAGCCTCTTTTATTGGCCAATCAGGATGTTTTTTAATTAATTCATTAAATGTATACTCTCTCAATCCACCTGGATAAAGTGATGGATAGTAATATTTTTTTGTAAGCATTTTATCACTTGAAAGTTTTACTTTATCTGCATTAATAACAACGACATAATCACCAGAATCAGCATATGGTGTATAATCAACTTTATGTTTACCCATTAAAAGTCTTGCTATTTCAACTGCGACTTTTCCAAGAGTTTTATCTTTTACATCAACAAGCCACCAGTTTCTTTTAACTTCTTTTGGTTTTATAAAAGTTGTCTTCATATCTCCTCCTAAAACATTCAATATTGTATAACAAAACAAATAGTTGTCAAGTTCTAAAAAATTATATCACAAAATTTTTTTGATAAAAAGATTTGAATTAATTAAGCAGAAATATCTTCTCCACCATCAACTCTAATAACATTTCCTGTCATCCAATATAAATTTTTATCTGAAAGAGCGGCAATTGCTTTTCCAACATCTTCCGGTGTTGTTAATCTTTTTGATGGATTTTTCATCAATGCAATTTCAATCAATTTTTCATTTTGAGGAATTTTTCTTAATGCAGGAGTGTCTGTTACTCCTGCTTTTATCGCATTAGCTGTTATACCATATGGAGCGAGTTCATATGCAATTTGTCTTATATATGCTTCAATTGCAGCCTTTGCTCCAGATACGGCACCATAATATGGAAAAACCCTGTCGTCTCCTGAACTAACCATTGCAAAAATTCTACCTCCATTTTTAAAAAGTCCTCTATAAAAAATATCTTGGACCCAATAGATTAGTTGATTTGCCATAACATCAAGGGTCATTTCAACCTGTTTTTGATTTATTGCTTCCTCTTTATTTTCATCTATAAATTTTCTTAAAGTTCCAAATGCAAGAGAATGTAAAACTATATATATAGAGTTTTCCTCTTTATCATTGTTAAATTTTTCTTCAATTTTATTCAAAATATATTCTCTATTTTTTTGATCTGCTGCATTTAAATTAAAAAAAATGACTTCAACATTATATGATTTGATTTTATTTATTATCTCTTCAACTTTTGGTAAATTTTCTCTTCTATCAAAATGTACACCAATAATATGATAACCCTTTTTAGCAAGTTCAATTGATGTTGCTGCACCAAATCCACTTGATGAGCCTAAAATTAAAGCCCATTCTTTCATAAACACCTCCAAAAAATAAATAAAAAATTTTAAACCCCTCCCCTAAAAATTTTTAAAAATTAATCAAATTTTTTGAATATTAAACAAGTATTTACACCACCAAATCCAAAAGAATTTGAAATAGCATATCTAATTTTATGTTCTCTACCAACATTTGGAACATAATCCAAATCACATTCTGGATCTTTCACTTCTTGATTAATCGTTGGATGAACATAATTATCTTTTATACATAAAATAGTTGCAATCGCTTCAACTGCACCTGCTGCACCAAGAAGATGCCCTGTCATAGACTTTGTAGAGGAAATTGGAATTTTATACGCTCTCTCTTTAAATACTTCTTTTATCGTATCTGATTCAACTTTATCATTTAATGGAGTTGATGTTCCGTGAGCATTTATATAATCAACCTCATCTTTCGGAACCCTACCTTTCATTAAAGCGATCTCAATCGCTTTTGCTCTTGGAATTCCTTTTGGTTCAGGTGCTGTGATGTGATAAGCATCAGATGTCTGACCATAAGAGATTACCTCAGCATAAATTTTTGCGCCTCTTTTCTTTGCATGCTCTAACTCCTCTAAAACAAGAATACCCGCTCCTTCTCCCATTACAAAACCGCTTCTTAACTTATCAAAAGGTCTTGATGCTTTCTCAGGTTCATCATTTCTATTAGAACACAATGCTTTTGCTTGGGAAAAACTAACAATTCCAATAGGACAAATTGATGCCTCAGTACCTCCTGCAAAGATTATATCTGCATCACCTCTTTTTATTGCTTCAAGTGCCTCACCAATTGCAGTCGCTCCTGCTGAACAAGCAGTTGTTGGACAAGAGTTATATCCAGTTATATTCAATCTCATTGATACCCATCCAGTTGCCATATTTGGTATCATCATTGCAGCAAGATATGGAGATACAAGATTTGGACCTTTTGTTATTAAATTTTTAATTCCTTCTTCTAAACTTATAATTCCACCAATTCCAGATGCAATGATAACACCAACTCTATATGGATCTTCTTTGTTTAAATCAAGTTGAGAATCTTCAAAAGCAAGACGAGATGCTGCAATTGCAAACTGTGAAAATCTATCTATTCTTTTAAGTTCAATTGGCTTTATATCTTTTTCATAATTTTTCAAATCAAAATCTTTGACTTCACCTGCAATTTGAACTTCCAAACCTTCTGAGTTAAAAAGTGTTATTCTACCAATTCCAGATCTTCCATTAAAAAGATTGTTTTTGAACTCCTCAATATTTTTTCCAATTGGAGATATAACCCCCATCCCTGTTATAACAACCCTTCTTTCCATTTTAGATTTTTGACTGAATGTAATCTAACGCAGATTTAACATCTTTTATTTTTGGAATATCTGAATCTGGAACAGAAATTTGAAACTCCTCCTCCAAACCTGTAATTAAATCCATAACTCCAAGAGAATCAAGGCCTAAATCATCAATAAATTTGTCCTCCTCTTTAAACTCCTCAATTCCTGTCTTCTCAACAAAAACTTTTTTAAATTTCTCAAAAATCTCCTCTCTTTTCATTCCAAAACCTCCTTTAAATTTGAAATCCGAGGGATAACCCTCCATCAATTAAAAAAACTTGACCTGTTATATAAGAAGATTCATCTGAGGCAAGAAATGTTACAAGTTTTGCAACTTCTTCTGGTTTACCAAATCTTTTTAAAGGAATAAAATTCAATATTTTCTCTTTTGTTTCAAAATCTAAACAATCTGTCATATCTGTTTCAATAAAGCCTGGAGCAATTGCATTTACTCTAATATTTCTTGAAGCAACCTCCTTTGCCAAACTTTTAGTAAAAGAAATTAGACCACCCTTTGATGAAGAGTAGTTGCATTGACCTTTGTTTCCAAAAATTGCAACTATTGAGGAGATATTTATTATTACTCCATATTTTCTTTTTATCATATAAGGTAATACCTCTTTTGTAATTAAAAATGGACCAAAAAGATTAGTTTCTAAAACTTTTTTGAAATCATCACTACTCATTCTTATAATCAAATTATCTTTCGTAATTCCTGCATTATTAACAAGAAGATCAATTTGATTGAAGTAAGAAATGAATTCATTCGCTATTCTTTTTGTATCATTCTCAACAGAAACATCTCCTTGGAGAAGAACTACTTTGACATTGTACTTTTCCTCAATCTCTTTTTTTAAATTTTCAGCAAGTTCAAAATTTTTTAAAAAATTGATTCCTATGTTAAAACCATTTTTAGCAAGTTCAAGAGATATTGCTCTTCCAATTCCTCTAGTTCCACCAGTAACTAATGCAGTTTTATACTCTTTCATTTATCTTTATCTCTTCTTTAATTAAATTTTCTGAATTAACAAAATATACATTTTGATAATCTCTTGAACCCAAATTTGTTAAAACTTTATTTGGACCAACTTCATAAAACTCTTTAACACCAAAAGATATTAATTTATTGATTGTTTGAATCCATCTAACTGGTCTTGTAATTTGATTTATCAACACTCTTTTTATTTCATCACCATTTTGAATCACTTCATTTATAACACTTGATATATATAGATATTTTGGAGAATTAAATTTTGTCTCTTCTAAAATTTTTGCAAAATCATCCTCTGCTTTTTTCATTAAAGGTGAATGAAATGGAAGAGATGTTTTTAAAGGTAAAACTCTTCCTTTTAGATTTTCAACCTCTTTTTTAAAAGAATCTGAAAGAGATTCTTCCATTGATACAACTATTTGAGATTTTGAATTATATCCTGCTATCTGTATAACTCCCATCTCTTGAAACTTTTCAACTAAACTCTCTAAATTCTCTAAATTTAAATTCATAACTGCTAACTGAACTCCTTTGATTTCATGAGAATATTTTTTCATGACTTTTGCTCTTTCTCTTACAAGGATAAGTGCATCTTCAAAAGATAAAACTTCACTTGCAAGAAGAGATGAGTATTCTCCAAGAGAGTGTCCACATACATAATCTGGCTTTATTCCTCTCTCTTCTAAAAATTTAAAGTGAATATAACTTGTCAAAAGAATTGATATTTGAGCATTTTCTGTATCTTTTAACTCTTCATCATCTGCTTGAAATAAAAGATAATATAAATCTTTCCCTAAAATTTCCTCTCCCTTTTTTATAAATTCTCTTCCTTTTTCAAATTTTGAAACAATGACCTCACCCATCCCTTTGTACTGAGAACCTTGCCCTGGAAAAACAAATGCTCTCATTTTTTAATTAACTCCTCCTTTCTTTTTAATGTTGCAAAAATTACCCCTTCTCCAACAATCTCATTTTGATTTTTTGTTGCTTTTACCTCAAACTTTATAAACCCCATCTTTTCTAAAACAACTTTTGATTCAAGATAAAGAGTATCATTTGGAAAAACTGGATTTTTAAATGAAAAATTCTCAATTTTGACAAAAATTGGTAACTTATCTTTTTCAAATTTATCTTTAAATGTTAAAAGAGATATTTGTGCAAGAGATTCTAATATTAAAACCCCAGGCATTATTGGAAAATTTTCAAAATGAGATTTAACCCAAAACGAATCTTCACTAACTTTATATAAACCTTTCACTCTTTTTCCCTCTTCTAACTCAACAACCTCATCAACAAAAAGAAATGGCTCTTTATGAGGAAGATAATTTTTAATTAAATCTTTTTTCAACTCTTCCTCCTTAAAATCAAAATTAGAATTAATGAAAGGGATAAAATTCCAAATGTAAATATTAATTTTTTCGTTTTTCTACTTTTAATTTTTTGAGAAATCAATTTAGATATAACTTGTGGAGATACACTAATACTCTTTTCTTTTAAACTCAAAAGTTCATCTCTTATTAATTTGTAATCATTCATATTTCTCTCCTAAAATCTTTTTTAAATTCTTTCTTGCCCTATGAATTCTAACTTTCACGAGATTCAATGAAAGTTTTAATATTTTTGATATCTCATCATAAGAATAACCTTCAATGTCTCTTAAAATGAGAATCTCTTTATCCTTTTTATTTAACTTGTTTATTGCATCTATCAATTTTTCTCTTCTTTCATCTTTGATAACTTCTTCATCAATTGAAAATTTTTTCTCTTCTTCTAAATCTATAAAATTTTTCTCAATTTTTAATCTTCTCAACTTTTTATAACAACTATTTCTTGCAATTCTCAAAAGCCAGAATTTAAAATCTTCATCTTTTTTTAAAGATTGAATTTTCAAAAAAGCCTTTAAAAATGTTTCCTGTGTCAAATCTTTTGCATCCTCCCTGTTTCTCAAAATATACAAACAATATGTAAAGATATCACTTTCATATTTCTCAACAAGTTCAGCAAAAGCACTTATCTCACCTTTTTTTGCTCTTTTAATTAGATCTTTTTCAATCATTAAATATGACCCTCAAAAATATTTAATGTTACACTTTTTAATGTTATAATTTTATAACAAAAGATAGGAGGTGGAAAAATTGGAACTACAAGGTAATTTAAAAGATTTCTCTCTCGAAGATTTATTAAAATTTGTCAATTTAACAAAAAGAACTGGTGTAATTATAATTAAAGGAGTTGTTGAAAAAGAGGGTGAAAAGCAGGCAAAAATTTATTGCAAAGATGGAGAGATAATTGATGCAGAAATTGATTCAAAAAGTGGAGAAGGTGCCTTTTATTATATACTTACAATAAAAGATGGAACATTTGCTTTTTCAAAAGATATTCCTCCCAATAAAGAACAAAAAATAAATAAAAAACTTGAGGAACTTCTTTTTGAAGCATCAAAACAGGTATCAACTCTTGAGGATATTCTAAAGAAACTTCCTCCAATTGATACAATTTTAAAAGTTAATCCAACTCCACCAACAACAAAAATCTCTTTAAGTAAAGATGATTGGTCGATACTGAATCAATTTAGAGATGGAAAAACAATAAAAGAGGTAAGAGATAGTTCAAGTTTAGGTGAAGTTGAGACATTAAGAGCAATTCTTTCTCTTTTAAGTGCGAATTTGTTGATTCCTGAAGAAGTTGATATAATGAAAATTGTTCCAGAACATTCTGAAAGAGCAAAACAAGTTTTAAAAACTTACATTGGACTTGATGTGAGTGTTTTTCCAACTCCAAATGTTAGAGCGAATAACTTTTTCTTTAAAGTTGATGGAAAGAAAACAATAGAGCAATTAATGAATGAGATGAGATTAAAGAGAAAAGATGCCTTGTCACTCTTTCTTTACCTTGTAAAAGAAGGTGCTCTTAAAGCAAAAGTATCTCCAGGTGTTTTTCATAAAATAGAGGAAGAGATAAGTAAAGGATAATATAAAACTCATCTATAATTAAATGGAAAAAAAATATTTTAAAAGAATAATTTTTTTATTAATCATTTTATTTATTTTATTTTTTAATGAAAATAGAATATTTGCAAAAGATTATTATTTCAAAAGAGTTTTTTCTAAAATAAATATTTATAGAGATGGAACATTTGACGTTTACATAGAAAGGACATACTCTTTTAGTGGTAGTTTTTCCTGGGCAACATATTACATTGAAAAAAGAGGTTTTGAAGAACTTACAGATTTTGAATTGTGGGATGAAACAAAAAAATATGAAAAAGTTGATTTTGATTATATAAAAGAAGGAACATACAAATTAAGTGAAGATTCTTCAAAATATATGGTTAATTTTTATTATAAAGCAGAAAACGAGGATAAAACATTTTACTTTAAATATAAAATAAAAGGAGGAATAAAATCATATCTTGATGTCTCTGATTTCTACTGGAAAGTAATTGAGGAAGGATGGGAGAAAAAAACTAATTATTTTGAATGTGAGATATATTTACCAGAGGAGGTTCAAGAAAATTCACTATATGTTTTTGCGCATGGTCCACTTTGGGGAAATATTGAGAAAATAGATGGTAAAGGAGCGAAATTGAAAATAAAAGATCTGCCTCCTGAAACATTTGTTGAAGCAAGAATATTATTTCCATCTGATATTTTGGATACAAAAAAAGAACCAATAAATAAACTTCAAGAAATTTTAAATTATGAGAGAGAACTTGCAATAAAATCAAACATTCAAAGAAGAAATGCAAGATTGATTTTTTTCACTATTTTCATTATACCGATTATATTATTTTTTGTCTGGTTAATTTTATTTAAAAAATATGGAAAAGAGTATGATGTTTTTAAAGATTATGAATATTTAAGAGAGCCACCAAATGAACTTGAACCAGCAATAGTTGGTTATCTTATGAAATGGAAAGATGTAACTTCAAATGAATTCATTGCTACATTAATGGATTTGATTAGAAAGGGTTATATAGAAATTCAATCAATAAGAAAAGAAGATATAGGAATCTTTAAAAAAGAGAAAGATGTTATTCTGTTTACAAAAACAAGTAAAGATCCAAGCAATTTGAAAAGTTTTGAGAGAATAATTTACGATTTTCTATTCACATCTCTTGTTTATGGAGATATTTTATCTTTGTATAAAGACAAAAACAAAATAAAAAGTTTAGAGAAAATATTTAAAGATAAATCAAAAAATTTAACAGATTTTGCTGGTAGAGAAGGAACTTCTGTATCAACAATTGATATTGAAAGATATATTAAGAATAACCCAAAAGAGTTCTCTCTAATTTTTGATGCTTTCAAGGAGGCAGTAAAAGAAGAAGGTGAAGTTTATGAGTTTTTTGAAAAGAAAGGATTTGCTAAAATGGCTATTTTAATAGTTTTAATATTCTCATACACTATAATATCGGGAATTTTAATAGCAACGAATATAATTAGCAAATATTTTTACTTTTACATCATCCCTGTATCAACAATTTTCTTTTTTATGACTTTGTCATTAAGAAGAAGATCAAATAGAGGAGCAATAGAATTTTCTAAATGGAATGCATTTAAAAAGTTCTTAAATGATTTTTCAAATCTTAAAGAGGCGATTCCAATGTCAATAGTTCTATGGGAAGCATATCTTGTTTACTCTACTGTTTTTGGTATTAGTAAAAAAGTAATAAATGAATTGAAATATCTAATTCCAAAACTCTCACAAGATGAAATTGAAAAAAGTTTTATATTCAAAAGTTTTTATTATGGAGATATAAGAGATCTATCGAGTATGACAAATAATTTTAACTCATTTGTTTTTTCAATAGATTCATTAACAAGAGTTGCATCATCATCTCTTTCATCATCTGGAGGAGGAGGAGGTGGATTTTCAGGTGGTGGAGGAGGTGGAGGAGGTGGTGGAGGTGGAAGTGCAGGATAAATGTTTGTTAAATATTTACCTCATAAACATCAAAATTAAAGTTTTTTATAAATATTTTTGCTTTATATTTAAATGAATCTTTATCTTTTGTTGTATAAAAAATTTTTTCTCCCTTACCTAAACAATTTACATAATCTTTTATAAATGGAATTATCTCATATGCAGGATCAACAATTTTTACATTATTTAAAACTTTTTTAATAACATCTTCAAGTGCTGGAAAATGTGTACAACCAAGAATTAAAGTGTCACAAGATTGAATTGGTAAAATTGTCTTTTCAATTAATTTATATATAGGGTTATCTATTTTTACTCCATTCTCAACTATATTAACAAGTTCTTGAGAGCCAATTTCAAAAACTTCAATTGAATTATCCAATTCTAAAATTTTATTTTTATAAACATGTGAGGATGCAGTTAATGGAGTTGCTATAACTCCTATCTTTTTATTTTTAGTTAAACTTACACTTTTTGAAACTGCTCCATCTATAACTCCAAAGATTGGAATTTTGAATCTCTCTTTTAAATAATTGAGGGCAATTGAACTTACAGTATTACATGCAACAACAATTAAATCAACCTTTTCTTTAATTAAAAAATCAACAATTTTTGAACTTCTATCAATTATCTCATCTCTTGTTTTTATACCATAAGGATAATATCCTTCATCTCCTAAATATATATAATCACAATTTGGAAAATTTTCATTTATTACTTTAAAAACAGAAAGACCACCAATTCCTGAATCAAAAATTCCTATTTTACTCATTGATTGAAATATTCTGCTATAGCATCAAATATTGCTTCTGCTAATTTCTGTCTTATATCCTCTCTTAAAATCAACTTTTCTTCATTTGGGTTAGATATATATAAAGGTTCAATTAAAACAGAGGGCATTGTATTTATATCTTTTACAACAGTAAATCCTTTACTTCTCACACCTCTATCTATTGTGTTTAAAGCATTAACAATTTTTTTGTGAATAATTTCAGCGAATTTCAAACTAAATGGATGAAAATAGTAAGTTTCAGTTCCAGATATTTCGCTTGAAGTTGATGCATTAAGGTGAATTGAAAGAAATAGATCTCCACCTGATGAGTTTGCTATTTGAACTCTCTTATCAAGATTTGGTGAATTTTTATTATTCTCTTCTGTTCTTGTCATAATAACAACTGCACCACTTTTTTCAAGAAGTTCCTTTACTCTTAAGGCTATATCTAAAACAATTTTACTTTCATATGCGCCTGATGGTCCAACTGCTCCAACATCGTAATAAACACCACCAGTGTATGCTCCATGTCCTGGATCTAAAATTATCATCTTACCACTTAAACCCTTTGTTATCTCTTTTGAAAGAGTAACGATTATTGAAGGAGGTGTTTTAGTTGAATTTACAGATATATTTTTAAAACCACTTTCAAGTTTCAAAGTTATTTTTGTCAATGGAGGTGAACTTTTATTTCTCTCTTTTGTTTCAACATTTGAAACGATTTCAGAACTTTTAATATCTGAATCTAAAGAAGGGATTCCATTTATTGATAAAACAACTGAATCTCCTTGAATTGTGTATGTGAATTTAGTTAGAAACGATAGATTGACACTATAAATTACTTTGTCTATACTCTCTTTGTTAACGCTAACTCCATATATGTATGGATCAAGATATATATTTTTGCTATCTTTATCATAAAAAATTCCCAAATCAAGCATGAATGGAATAAAATCAATTGGTACAAAATATGTATCACCAATTATAAGAGAAGGTATAGAGAATGTCTCTTTTTTAATTCCTCTATTAACTTGTTTGAAATCTATAATTTCAACTTTAAGACCTTTATAAAAGAATGAAAAAACTTTTGTATTTTGATCATATTCAGAAGAAATTCCAAGAGATGAAAGAAGAGATTTCAAGGGTAGATATAAAGTTCCACTTTTTTCAACTGGTGATGGGAAAATGTAAATATATTCATTTGCCAAATAAATATTGAATAGAGTTTGAATATTTTGAGTTAACAAAACTATTTGAATTCCATTATTAATTTTCTTTATGTTATATTTTATCTCCCTTGAAAGATCAACAACAACTCTTGTTATTTTTGGATTTGATGAAAACTGACTTGCTCTTACCTTTAATACCCCATTTTTCTCAATATTTTTTGAAATTGAGCCAGAAAGTAATATTGTGTTTTGTATATCTATAACAATTCTTACTGGATTTAAAAGAAGCGAATCAGAATAATTTTTTATTTCTCCGTTTCCAACTACATTTATAATTATGTTTCCTCCCTCTTCAGAAAAATTTATCTCATTGATCTGAACAACCTCTTCTGTCTGTTTTGGAACTTCTTCTGAACTCTTTATCCAATAAAGTTTTCCATTTGAAACTATCTCATAAAAATAAATATCTGGAAAAATAAGAGCGATACCAACAATTTGAACCTCTTTTCCGCTTGAAATTATTTCACCACTTTTCATCTCTTCTGAAGGACCTTCATATAGATATTTATCTACATTGAGTTTATAACTCGTATTAATGAGTTTAGTATCAACGATTTTTTCTATATAAATTAAATTTACTCTTTCAGAAAAAATCCATCCAGCAGAATTTTCAATTTTAGCAAAATACCAAACTTCATTTGATGAATTTATTGCAATTCCTGAAATCAAAATTTTTGTATCAGGCTCCAAACTTCTTATAACTTCATATGAAATTGATGGACCTGTTCTTAAGTTTGTATACTCTTTAACAACTCCAGAATTTTCTTTTTTTGTTTCCTCCTTCTTCTGAACTTCAACAACCCAAGAGGCAACAAAACCTTCTTTTCCAATTTTTTCTATCTTGACTTTATACCAAACTCTTCCATCTGAATCTTTTGCTTCAGATAGAACTTTAAGTACCATTCTCTCTGTTATTGTTGTTAATATGTCGTAGTTCAAGCCAGGGCCTGTTCTTATGTTTGTTGGAGGGGTTATAATGACTTCCTTATTTTCAACTGGTTTCTCTTCAATTGTTCTAACTTCAACAACCCAGGAGGCAACAAAACCTTCTTTTCCAATTTTTTCTATTTTGACTTTATACCAAACTCTTCCATCTGAATCTTTTGCTTCAGATAGAACTTTTAGTACCATTCTCTCTGTTATTGTTGTTAATATGTCGTAGTTCAAGCCAGGGCCTGTTCTTATGTTTGTTGGAGGGGTTATAATGACTTCCTTATTTTCAACTGGTTTCTCTTCAATTGTTCTAACTTCAACAACCCAGGAGGCAACAAAACCTTCTTTTCCAATTTTTTCTATTTTGACTTTATACCAAACTCTTCCATCTGAATCTTTTGCTTCAGATAGAACTTTTAGTACCATTCTCTCTGTTATTGTTGTTAATATGTCGTAGTTCAAGCCAGGGCCTGTTCTTATGTTTGTTGGAGGGGTTATAATGACTTCTTTTATTTGAGATTTAACTATAAAAAGAGGGAACAAAAATAAAAAAATTATAAAAAAGAGTAAAATCTTTTTAATAGCCATACTTTGCTTCCCTCTCCATTCTTCTTTTTAACTCCCTCTCTTTTATCTCTCTTCTTTTATCATATAATTTTTTTCCTTTTCCAAGTCCAATTAAAACCTTAATTAATCCTTTTTCATTTAAATAAATTTGAAGAGGTACTACAGTATAACCTCTTTCTGTTACCTTTCCCATTAGTCTTAAAATTTGGTTTTTATGTAAAAGGAGTTTTCTTTTTCTCATTCTATCATGATTTCTAATGTTTGCATTTGGATATGGACCAATGTCTAAATTCAACAAAAAGGCTTCACCATTTTGAAATCTAACATAAGAATCTTTAAAACTCACTCTTCCTTCTTTAATCGATTTCACTTCACTTCCCAAAAGAGAAATTCCTGCTTCAATTTTCTCTTCAATATCAAGAGTTTGAAAAGCCTTTTTGTTTGTTGCGATAATTTTTTCTTGAGTCATCTTTTTTATTATATAATTAGATTCAACATTTTCAACTTAGTTTCAATTTTGCTATAATTATTTAACTTGATAAAATTTTATTAGGAGGTGAAAATGATAAGGACCATTATATATCTTATAATCTTTATTCTCACCTTAATTTTTCTTTTTCAAAATGGATCAATACCTGTTTCAATAAAATTTTTAAGGTGGGAAACACCAACACCAATTCCAGTAGGTTTTGTTATTGTATTTTCAATTCTAATAGGAGGTGTTATTGTTTGGCTTTATAATTTACCAAAAATATTATCTCTTAAAGGAAGAATCAAAAGTTTAGATAGAAAGATAACTCTTTTAATGGAAGATATAAAAAGAAAAGAGAAAGAGATTGAGGAAATCAAAAAAAGCAAAGAGGAACTCGAGAAAAAAACAAAAGAGGTTTCTCAAAAAGAGGATGAGAGAAAGATAGAGGAAAATGTTGAAATTAAAGAGGAAGAGATAAAAGAAGAGATAAAAGGTAATATTTTTTCTATTTTCAAAAGAAAAAAAAGAGATGAAGATAAAAAATCTAATTAGAGGAGCAATTATTGGTGCACTTTATTTCTCTTTGACCCTTTTGTTTGCTCCAATAAGTTTTAAAGCATTTCAAATTAGAGTTTCAGAAAGTTTAACACTTCTTCCATTTATAACAAAAGATGCAATTTGGGGTCTTTTTATAGGTTGTTTTATAGCAAACCTCTTTTCTCCATTTGGATTAATTGATGTAATATTTGGATCGATTTTAACTTTTGTTGCAGCATATTTAACATATCTTTTGAGAAAGACAAAAAAAATTTTTCTTGCACCAATTCCTCCAATTCTTATAAATGGATTTGGTGTATCATTTTATATAACACTTCTATCAAGTGAAAATATAAATTTAAAAAATTTTCCATTTAAACTATATTTTACAATTTCTTCTTCAATAATTTTAGGAGAAGCATTATCAACTTATTTAATTGGTTTACCTTTAACATATTATCTTTCTAAATTTAAATTTTTTAAGGAGGATCTATGAGAGTCTCTCTTGCTCAAATCAACTCAAAATTGGGGGATATAAAAGAAAATATTAAAATTCACAAATATTATATTGAAAAAGGTATAGAGAGTAAAAGCAACCTTATAATCTTTCCAGAGTTATCAATTTCAGGATATTATCTTCTTGATGGAACATTAGAAGTTTCTTTAAAAAAGGAGAATATTTTAGAAATTTTTAAAGAGGAATCTAAAAAAATTGATATATCTATTGGTTTTCCTGAATTGGGTGATGATAAAATAACATATATATCTCAAATTTATCTATCAAAAGGTGAAATTCTAAATGTTTATAGAAAAATTTATCCACCAAATCATGGAATGTTTGAGGATTTGAAATTTTTTGGAAGAGGAAAAAGAGTAAAAGCATTTGAGACAAATTATGGAAAGTTTGGGGTTTTAATTTGTAGAGATTTCTTTCATCCTTCTCTTCCGCTTTTATACTATTTTCAAAATATTGATCTCCTTATTTTAGTTTCTGCAATTCCTGTTAGAGGTTCATATAGAGAAGAGGGACTGGGTATTTATGAATCAACTGAAAAACTTTTATCTATTTATTCACAAAGATTTCACTTCTATGTCGTATTTGTAAATAGGGTTGGATTTGAAGATGGGATACCATTTATGGGTGGTTCAATGGCTTTCGATTCTTCTGGAAGAAAAATATTATCTCTTCCTTTAATTAAAGAGAGTTTTGAAACAATTGAAATTGACTTTGAAAATATAAAAAGAGACATATTTAATCTTCCATTAAAAAGAGAAGAGGATTTAAATTTAATTTTAGATAATTTAAAGGAGATTGAAAATGGTGAGTTTAAAAATTAATTTACCTTTTACAAGAGACCTCATAACCTCTTTTATCAAAGAGGAGAGTGAAAAAATTGAACTCAAAAAGGGAGTCATCCCTTTAAGTGGAGGAATAGATTCAACTCTCGTAACTTATCTAACAACAATTTCTCTTGGAAAAGAAAATGTAGTTGCAGTCAATATGCCATATGGAAAACTTGGAGAGAGAGGAATGGAAGATTCAATAAAAATATCAAAAGAACTTGGAATTAATTTGGAAATTATAGATATACAAAAAATCGTTGATTCCTATTTTGAAAAAGAGGTTGATAAGTTAAGAAAAGGAAATTTTATGGCAAGAGTTAGAATGGCGATTGTTTTTGATATTTCAAAAAAAGTGAATGGATTTGTAATTGGATCTTCAAATAAAAGTGAACTTCTCGTTGGATATTCAACATGGTATGGAGACATGGCTGCATCAATTTTACCAATTGGTGATTTATACAAAACTCAAGTAAGAGAGGTTGCAAAATTTGTTGGTGTTCCTAATTTTATTTTAGAAAAGATTCCTTCAGCAGAACTTTGGGAAGGACAAACAGATGAAGGTGAGATGGGAATAACATATGATGAACTTGATAAAATTCTTTATCTTTTGGTTGATAAAAGATACAAAATTGATGAAATTGTGAAAGAAGGATTTGATATTGAAAAAGTTAAGAAGGTAAAGAAAATGATAATAAATTCACATTTTAAAAGAAGATTGCCACCAATTCCAAAACTTTCAGATAGAACAATTGGAATAGATTTTTTATATTTTAGAGATTATAAAAATTATGATTAATTTGATAATTTTTGATTTTGATGGAACTCTTTTTGATACAAAAGAGGATATTGCAAGAAGCGTAAACATCTATTTAAAAGAACTTGGATTTGAAGAGTTGGAGAAAGAAAAAATTTATAAATTCATTGGAAATGGATCAGATTATCTACTCAAAAAAAGTTTGGAGGAGTTAAAAGCAAAAGATTTTTCAAATTATGATATTGAAAGATTTCTTGAAATTTATAGAGAGGAATCAACAAAAAGTGTTAAACCATTTGATGGCATTCTTGAAGTTATTAAAAATTTAAGAGATAAAAATTTGTATATAGTTACAAATAAGGATGAAGAAAGTGCAAGATTGATTTTAAAAAAATTTGATATGGAAAAATATTTCAAAAAAGTGATAGGAAGAGATACATTTAATTTAAAGAAACCAGATCCAAAAATTTTAGATATCATATTGAAAGAGGAGAATCTGAATAGAGATGAAGTAATAATAATTGGAGATAGTGAGATAGATTATCAATTTGCAAAAAATTGCAATGTTAAAATAGCAATTGTTCTTTGGGGAGGTATTGGTGAGACAGAAAACCTTAAAAAATTGGATGCTGATTTCTTTTTAAATGAACCAAATGAAATTTTAAATATAATTAAATCTTAATATCTCCTCTCTCAATCAATTTTATAGCAATATCAACGATTTGAGGGTCATAATATGACCCTCTATATTTTATAAGTTCTTCAACAATTCTTTCTTTGGATAATCTTGCTCTATATGGCCTATGAGAACTCATTGCTTCAATGCTGTCAGCAACTGAAATAATTCTTGCCTCAAGAAGAATCTCATCATCTTTTAAACCATTAGGATATCCAGAACCATCATATTTTTCATGATGTTGAAGAACAATCTCTTTTACATTCCATGGGAAGTCTATCTCTTTTAAAATTTCATAACCAATCTGAGGATGCTTTTTTATAAAATCCCAATCAATTAGGGAAAGTTTTGTTGGTTTATTTAAAATTTCAATTGGTATCTCAATTTTTCCAATATCATGTACAAGACCAGCAATTTTTATTGCCTCAATTTTAAATTCATCTAAATTCAATTCTTTTGCAATCAAAACCGCTATTTCAGATGTTCCTTTCTGATGACCAGCAGTATATGGCTCTTTCATTTCAATTATTTTTGAAATTAGATTTATCGTTTGATAAAAATATTTTTTTAAATCCTCCTCTTTCTTTCTCAACTCATTTAAATATCTAACTTCATTCGTTGTATCTCTTATTAAACATAAAACTTTCTCTTCATCAAGTTTTACAAATCTTGCTTCATAAAAACAATTTTCTTTTGAATTTTTAAGACATTGAAGTTCATAAACAAAAGTTGAGATTTTATTTTCATATAAAGCCTCTCTAATTGATTTTACTGTTTTCAATCCAAAATCTTCTTTGAAAATTGATAATATGTTTTTACCAAGAAAATCTTCAGGTTTAAATAGTAACTTCTCAGAATCTCCAAAAAAGTTCAAAAAATTACCATCTTTATCAAAAATAAATATTAAATCTGGTATAACATCAATAATTGCCTTTAATCTCCTCTCCTCAATTTTTAAATTTTCATAATATTTTACTTTTTCATCTATATCTTCAATTAATGAAATTAAATATTTTATCTCTCCTTTTTCATCCTTTATAACATTTGAAGTTACTCTACCCCAAAAAATCGAACCATCCTTTCTCTTAAATCTTTTTTCCAATGTAAATGAATTTATCTCATTATTTTTTGCTTTATCAAAAAGTTTTAAATTCTCTTCTAAATCATCTGGATATGTGTAATCAATAAAAGTCATGTTTTTTAATTCATTCAAAGAGTAACCGATCATATTTTGAAATGCCTTATTACTCAATATTATATTTTTATCTTTATCAACAATATTTACTCCAACAGAAAGTTGATCAAAAATTCCTTTTATTATATCTTCCTTTTCTTTTAAATCAAATTCATATTTTACCTCTTTAGTTATATCTACTACTATGTTGACTGTATATAGAAAATCACCATTTTCATCATCAACTCTTGAAACATAAGCTTTTTCAAATGAAATGTCTCCATCTTTTTTTATAAACTTCAAATCAATATTATAATTATCAATTTCACCTTTAACAAGTTTTTCATAAAGTTCTGTATCTTTATTTAGATCTTCTGGATGAACCAAATCTTTAAAATTTTTATTGATTAACTCCTCAACACTGTAACCAAGCATTTCTGCTCTTTTTTTATTAACATAAATATATTTTCCATCTCTATCTAAGATAGAAATTCCAATATTTGTTGTTTCTAAAATTTTTCTAAATCTCTCTTCGTTCTCTTTCAATTTTTTTATTAATTCTCTCTCTTTTGTTATCTCAATTGTCGATTCAATAACAAACTCCACCTCATTTTTATCATTTAATATTGGAATTGCTTTTATATGCCAAATTCTACCATCAGGTGATGTAACTATACCTTCTTCATAATTTTTGGATAATAATGCTTTCTGAACAGGACATATTTCGCATGGAATATCTCTTTGATGCCATATTTTAAAACAATTCTCACCAACTAACTCAACTGGATTTCTTCCAACAGATTCTCCTGCGGATTTATTTGCAAAAAGAATTTTTAAATTTTTATCTAAAATTACAATTAACTCTTTAACATTGTTTACAATTTTATCCAAAAAAATTTTATCTTCTCTATTTTTATTAAATAATTTCTCCCTTTCATATAAGGTTTCAATTATATCAACACAACCCTTTAGTGCATTTATTTCAAGATAAGACATCTCTTTTAATTTTTCAATTAATGAAAATTTTATAACTCCAATCAATTCATTATTTACAATGATAGGAAAAATTAAATCTTTTTTTAAATTTATAACATCATCATTTTTCAAAGAAATTAAATATTCTTCTTTAATATCTAATTTGGTTATATTCTCTTTATAATCTTCTTTTTTTGACCATTCATATTTTTTTATGAAATCATCATTTTCTCTTTCAAAAAACTCTACTCTATCAAATTCACCAAGATTAGCAATTTTTTGAATTATATTTTCAACTTTTTCTTTTAATGGAATTGACTTTAAAAGTTCGAAAGATAATTCTTTAAAACCATTTAATATTTTGTTTGTTACTAACTCCATAATTAAATTATAACATTTCAAAATGTTTTATTTGATTATAATTAAAAATATGAAAAAGGAGGAAAGATGATCTATAGAAAATTTTTGAAAGGAGACATTTTTATATCTCAACTTGGATTTGGTGCAATGAGATTCCCAACTTTAAAAAATGAAAGTGATATTGATATTGAAAAAACAGAGAATATGCTTGATTATGCAATTGAGAATGGTGTTAACTATATTGATACAGCATATCCATATCATAATGGAATGAGTGAAATTTTTTTAGGAGAATATTTTCAAAAAAGAAAAATTAGAGAAAAAATTTTTCTTGCAACAAAAATGCCTGTATGGAAAATTGAAAAATTTGAGGATTTTGAATTTTATTTCAATATACAACTTGATAGATTAAAAACTCAATATATCGATTTTTACCTTTTACACTCATTATGGAAAGGAAGTTGGGAGAAAGTTAGAGATTTAAAAGTAATTGACTTTCTTTTGAAAAAGAAAAAGGAAGGAAAGATTAGTTTCATTGGTTTCTCTTTTCATGATGAATTCAATGTCTTCAAAGAAATAATTGATTTTTTTGATTGGGATTTCTGTCAAATTCAACTAAACTATATGGATATTGATTATCAAGCAGGAGAAAAGGGACTCTCTTATGCTTATAATAAAGGAATTCAGGTCGTTATTATGGAACCACTTAAAGGTGGAAAACTCGCTTCTCCACCAAACAATGTTTTAAATATATTTGAAAGTTATGAAATCAAGAGAACTCCTGTTGAGTGGGCATTATCTTTTTTATTCAACAAAAAAGAGGTTTTGACTGTATTAAGTGGAATGAGTGATATAACTCATGTTGTTGAAAATATAAATATCGCTTCAAATTATAATTTTGGCTCTTTAAATCAAAAAGATTTAGAAATATTGATGAGAGCAAGAGATGAGTGGTTAAATATTAAATCAATCGATTGTACAAATTGTAAATATTGTTTACCATGTCCATATGGGGTGAATATTCCAAAAAATTTTGAAATATACAATGAGGGAGTAAGATACAATGATTTTAAAGAAGCATCTTATGAATATGAATATCTTAAAGATGAAGAAAAAGCATCAAATTGTCATGAATGCGGTGAATGCGAAGAAAAATGTCCTCAAAATCTTCCAATAAAAGAACTATTAAAAATTGTCGATAAGGCATTAAGAAAATTTTAATATTAATCTAAATGTTTAAAATTTAACATTTTTTTAATACAATTTGATTATAATCAATCGAAAATAATCAAAAATTATTTATTTTTTGCTTGACTTTAATCATATTATCATTTTAAAATGAAAAATAAGAGTTTTATATGAAAGAAGATAGGTTAAATAAAATTTTAGAATTAATTAAAATTGAGAATGTCATTTCAACAAAGAAATTAAAAAAATTAATTGGTGTGTCTGAAGCAACAATAAGAAGAGATTTAGAAGAATTATCAAAGAGGGGTTTAATACAGAGAATTTTTGGTGGTGCAGCAAAAATAGAATCGATTGATGTTGAACTTTCATTTAGAGAAAAAATGAAAATTAATATTGAGGAAAAAAAGTCAATCGCATCATTTGCATCAACTTTAGTTAAAAATGGAGATAGAATTTTTTTGGAATCAGGTACAACTGTATTTTATATGATAAAAAATCTTAGAAACAAAAAAGATTTATCTGTTACAACAAATTGTTTAAATGTTGCAAATGAAATATTAAAATTAACAAATATTAATTTAATACTTGTTGGAGGAGAATTAAGAGAGAAAACATATAATTTGATTGGTCCTTTAACTGAACTTGTTCTTAAAAATTTATTTGTTGATAAAGCATTTATCGGTGTAGATGGAATAGATTTAATTCATGAACTTACAAGTTATAACTTAGATGAAGCAAGTGCAATGAAAATAGTTATAGATAATGCAAAAGAGACTTATGTTTTAGCTGATCATACAAAATTTGAAAAATTTGCACATTTTAAAATAACATCATTCAACAAAATTAAAGCTATAATAACTGATTCAAGAATTGATAAAAAAATAATTCAAAAGTTCAGTGAGAGTGGAATAAAACTATATATTGCACCAATAAATTTTTCAAAAGATTAGGAGGTATAAATGGTAGAAAAAAAGTTGGAAAATTTGGGAAAAGAGTTTAGGTTAAAAAGAGTAATTGATGAAAACACAAACACATCAATTATTGTTGCTTTAGATCATGGAATGACATCACCAACTTTTCTTGATGGTCTTTATGATATGAAAAAAAGAGTAAAAGAAGCAATGGATGGTGGAGCAGATGTAATTATGATGAGTAAAGGATTTGCTCATTTAACTTACAAAGAGTTTAAAAAAGATAGAGCATGGGCAATGTTATTAACTGCTTCAGCATTAGGAACTGGAAAAATAGGTTTAAATGCAAGAATTGGAACAGTTGAAGAGGCTTTAATTTTAGGTGCAGATTCAGTGGTTGTTTTTGTACCTTTAGCAACAGAAAATGAAAAAGAAGTGATAGAGTTCGTTGCTGAAGTTGGTAAAGATTGCGAGAAATATGGAATGGTATTTATAGCAGAAGCAGAATATCCAACCACTTATGAATCAATAGATAAACTTAAAGGTCAATGGGGATTTGATTATTTAATGAGAAATGCAAGACTCTGTGCTGAGCTCGGTGCTGATATTGTTAAAGTCAACTGGAGTGGAGATCCAGACTCTTTTGCAAAAATTGTACAGGCAACAAAAGTGCCAGTAGTTGTTGCTGGTGGAACAAGAGTATCTGATGAAGAATTGTTGGTAAGAATGGAAGAGGCTAAAATGGCTGGTGCAATTGGATGTTCTGTTGGAAGAAACATTTTCCAGCATGAAAATCCATATGCGATGACAAGAGCAATAGTTAGAATATTTAAAGAGGGTTATTCTGCAAGGGAAGCACTAAAAGAGTTAAATGAGACACTAAAGAGGAAATAGATATCATGAACAAAAAAATGCTCGCTGCTGTTTTTACTGAAATTGGGCATATGGAGGTTAAGGAAGTTGATTCACCAGAACCAACAGAAGATAACATAATTATAAAAGTAGATGCTTGTGGTATTTGTGGTTCAGATGTAAGAGTTTTTTTTAATGGAAGCGATAGTGTAAAACCACCATGGATTTTAGGCCATGAAGTTGCTGGAACTGTTTTACATATAGGGAAAAGAGCAAAGGAAGATTTCTATATAAAAAATTTGAATTTAAAAATTAACGATAGAATAATTTTAATTTCAACTTTATCATGTGGTGCTTGTGAATTCTGTAGAACAGGAAGAGAAAATTTATGCATTAATAAAGGCCTTACAGGTTATCCACCATATCCAGGAGGATATGCACAATATATGCCTATTGTTGATATTCAATTCAAAAATATATTTAAAATTCCTGATAATTTATCTGCAATTCTTGCAACTCTTACTGATCCACTTTCAGATGCTTTACATGGAATTAATATATTGGATGTAAATTTGGGAAATAAAGTTCTAATAATTGGTTCTGGTCCTATTGGCACAATGTTAGCTGCTTTATCACATTTAAAAGGTGCTTCAGAAATTATTTTAACAGATATTAGCGATGAAAGACTAAACTTATCTAAAAATGCATTATCAAAATTTAATAGAATAGAATATTATAATGTACCTAAAAGTTTAGAAGAACAGGAAAAATATTTAAGAAATATTCTGGGCGAAGATTTGCCCGATAGAATTATTGTGGCATCTCCTTCGCCAGAGGCACAAGAATATTCTTTAAGATTATCAAAAAAGGGTGCAAAGATTGTATATTTTGGAGGTCTTCCACCATCTGTTAAAAATATAAAATTTGAAAGTAATATTCTCCATTATGGAGAGCAAATGATTCTTGGCTCTTATGCATCAAAATATGAGGAACAAAAACTTGCTCTTAAATTAATTGTAAAAAATATGATTCCTGCAGATAAGATTATTAACCATATATCTGAATTAGAAAATATTAATGAAAGTTTCAATTTAATAAGAAGTGGAAAAGTACTAAAAGTTGTTATAACTCCAAATGAAGGGAGGTGAAAAAGTTTTAAAAATTATTTTTAAATTTTTATTAGGAGATGGTAATAATGTCAAGAAAAATTGATCAAACTAAATTGTTAAAAATTCAAAATTTAGCAAGAGTAGTTCCTTGGTGGATGATTATACCATGGTTAATTGGTGGGGTTACAGGTGGTGACTTCTTCATAACAAATACATTTATAGTAAGTCAGGCTGGTCCTTTAACTCCTTGGGCTTATATAACTGCTGGAATATTTATAATACTCATGTCCTTAATTTACTGGGAATTAATTTCTGCCTGGCCATACACGGGTGGTGAATATGTTTATCTAACAAGATCGTTCGGCTCTTTTATCGGTTATTTAATCTTCTTTCTCTATGCTTTCAATTTTGTATTTTGGGTTCCCTTAAACCTATCAGTTATTGGTAGTTATTTAAAATGGTTATTTCCTGATTGGAGAATAAATGCTGCTATAATAAGTGTTATAGTTGCTATAATTTTCCACTGGATTGTTTATAGAGGAATTTTCTTTTCAACCAAGGTTCAAGTAATCTTTAGTATCATTACTATATTGGGAACAACTCTTATATTTTTTGTTCCATTTCTTATAAGTCCAACTCAATTTTTGAAACTTGCCTCCCAGAACTTAAATCCAAATCCAATGTTCCCTGGCTTGGGTAATAAAATAACGGGCCTTTTAGCCTTTTCTGGTTTAACAATTACCTATATGGTAGGATTTGAAGTTGTACCTCAATTAGCAGAAGAAATAAAAGCAGAGGAAAAGAGATTAGGATTTATTCAGACAATGGGAAGTTTAGGAATGACATATATACAAACTCTATGTGCAATAGGTATGGTAGCAATCATACCTCAAACCGTCTGGCTAACTCTTGCTGGTACAGAACTCAATATACCTGCTGCTGCAATGCAAATCGCACCAAAACTTCTACCTTTAAATGTTGTTAGAATTATATTAGCAGCAGAAATTTTCAGTGCTTTTGCAACTATGACAACAGCAATTACAGGTTTTACAAGATCAATTTTTGCTTTAGCAAGAGACATAAGATTTCCTCAAATATTTACATATTTACATCCAAAATATAAATCCCCAGTCGCAGCAGTAATCCTTTCATTGGTTATTAGTATTTTTGGTTCTTTCCAAAGATGGGTGGTTGATTATGCTTTTGGCTTAGTAATGGCTACAATGTTTATGTACATAATGATTCCAATAGCACATATAATTTTAAGAAAAAGGGAGCCAAATATACAAAGACCCGCAAAAACTCCTTTCTTCCCATGGGTAAATTTAGTTGTATTTGCATGGGCGGTTTATATGTTCTGGTATCAGGTTAAAACTGTTCCGATTTCTGTATGGTATTTCTTAGGTGCTATAGTTATACTATCTTTGATAATATGGGTGATATATAATCCAATAAGAAAAAGAGTTTACGAAGAGGCTGGTGTAAAAGAAAGATTTGGAATTAAAGCGTAAAAAGGAGGATAAAAATGGGCAAAGTATATTTTTTAATTGCATTAGCGATAATAGAATTGATTGCTGCATGGATTATTTTACTCTATTTTATTGCTCCTGCAGCATTTCCAGAGGTATTTGGTAAATTAAGGTCAATTTTTAAAAGGAGTAAACAATAATATGATTAAAAATAGTAAAATAGGATTAAAAATTATTTTAGTCCTATTTATATTAATGGGTTTAATAGGTTGCAAATCAATAGAGAGTGGTTTCTATATCGAGAGCATAAAAATAGATAAAACGACATTAAAACCAAATGAAGAAGTTAATTTAGAAGTTAATATTGCAAAGAAAACTGGAAGACAGCAAATACAGCACACAGCAAATATGAAAGTAGAAGTTGTTTCAAATAATCCTGATATCGAGATAATACCAACTCCTATGACTGGTGCAGAAGAGGTGCAGGGTTCTTCTATAAATGTAGTTGCAAGAGCAGGTGGTGTTTTGCCAAGACCATTCAAATTTAAAATAAAAGTAAATAATAATTGTAAACCAGGACAATATGTCATAACAGTAAAATCAAAGGTTAATAATGAAGAGGATTTGAAAATAATTAATATCAATGTTGAAGGAGGTTAATATGAGTGAAATATCTGAATTCATAAAAGGAGGAATTTATTTAGTATCAATATTAAGCGGTTTAATACTATTATATGTCTTAACCGCTATAGTTGTTAATTATGTAGAAAAGCATTAAAAGTAAAAGGGTGGGAATTTTCCCACCCTTTTTTAATATTTAAAAATTAAGAGGTAAAATATGAAATTTATTGGTATTGATATAGGTTCGCAGGGAACAAAAATATCTTTAATAAATGAAAAGGGAGAGATTATAAAAGAAATTTATAATCCTTATGAGATAATTTTCCCAAAACCTTTTTGGGCTGAGCAGGATGTAAAGGTTTGGGAAAAAGCAATTGTTGATGGATTAAAAAATATTTTAATTGATTTTGAAGACGAGATTGTTTCAATTGGTATTGATGCTCAAGTTGACGGTGTGGTATCAATAGGTCGTGATTTGAAACCAATGCATAATGCAATTATATGGATGGATAGAAGAGCAGTTGAGGAAGAAGAATTTATTGAAAAGTCGATAACAAGAGAAAAAATTTTTGAAATTACAGGATGTAATCTTGATGCCTCACATATTTTGCCAAAGGTTTTATGGCTTAAGAATAATTTTAGTGATTTCCGAAATATTTATAAATTATTAGTTCCAGCAAGTTATGTTGTCTTTTTTTTAACTGGTGAATTTGGAATAGATTATTCAAATGCATCTTCTACTCTTTTTTTTGATATTAAACAAAGAATATTTAGAGAAGACATATTAAAAGAATTTGATATTGATTTGAGTCTTTTCCCTCAAATTTATCCGAGTGTTCATAATATTGGGAAATTAAAAAAGGAAATATGTGATTATATCGGAATTAAATATCAACCAATAGTAGCATTGGGTTGTGGTGATGATTATGCAGCATGTATTGGTGCTGGAGTATTAAATGAGGGAATGTTAGTAGATGTTTCTGGTACAGCAGAAGTTGTTGGAATGGTTTCCAAAGAACCTTTATTAGATAACTATCGAATAGTTGAAACACATGCACATGCTATAACAAATTCTTATTTCATCGAAAATCCTGGATTTGTTTCTGGTGGAAATTTTAGATGGTTTAGAGACAATTTTTGTAAAATTTTTGATAAGGAGTTAAATTATGATCTTTTAACTTCTGAAGCAGAAAAAGTTAAACCTGGTTCAGAAGGTTTAATTTTAATTCCTGCTTTAATGGGTGCAATGGTTCCAGAATGGAATTCTTATGCAAAAGGAGTTTTATATGGAATTTCAATGAACCATACAAGAGCACATTTTGTTAGGGCAATTCTTGAAGCAACCGCTTATGGTTTAAATGATATTTTGAATTCTCTTAAAAAAATGGGTTTTAATATTTCAAAATTGAGAGTTGTAGGAGGTGGAAGTAAATCGAAGTTATGGAATCAGATAAAAGCAGATGTTACAAAGTTACCAGTTGAGACATTAATTACATCTGAAACTACATCTTTAGGAGCAGGTATAATTGGTTCAATTGCCTGTGGTTATTATAAAAATTTTGAAGAAGCAGTTTCAAATATGATTAAAGTTAAAGAGATAATTTATCCTCAGGGAAATTTTGATATTTATGAAAAATATTATCAAATTTATAGAGATCTATATTTTACTTTAAAACCATTTTTCAATAAATATAATTAGAATTATTTATAGAAACTTAAAACTATAATATTATAGAAGTTTTTCTTCTATTTTTTTGAATTTAATTAAATAAAAAATGCCCTCAAAATCTTCCAATAAAAGAACTATTAAAAATTGTCGATAAAACTTTATCTTCAAAAAATAACTAAAATTATCTTTTTATTCTTTTTATAAATCCTATAAAATTAATCAATATTATAATCTCGCCAATGATAAAAAAGAGCCAGTTAAATTTTGTTGGTATAAATTGTTGAATTTTATTCCAAAATTCAATATTATTTATTAAATTTTTTAAACCAAATTTTAAAATCTCATTAAATATTATCTTTGAATAATCATAAATGAAAGTGTATAAAATTATAAAAGCACCTGAAAAAACTAAAAGCCATTCATACAATTTTATTTTCACTTTATATCCATTTTCTTCTAAATTTATAATAGTCATTGAAATTAGAATCATTGTTAAAGAACAAATTATTGGAGATAGAACAGGCCCTATCCATGGAACAGGAATTAAAAATAAAATATCCCATGTAAAAAGAGATGATGGCCAGTTTAATAATATTTTTAATCAAACATAATAAAATATATCCCATATTGCAAATGTAAAAAGAAAATATGAGAATTTCTCTCTAAAATTTTTACCAGAAATAACTCCAATCATTATTAACATTAAAATTGTTGAAACCTCTCTTATCCATTCGATGAATAAAAATTTTGAAGAAATTAAAGTTAAGGGAAAACTAAATCCTTTAGGATAATATAGTTCCCTAAGATAAACAACAACTATGGCTTCAAGAGCCCCCATTGCTATTCCAAAAATCCCAAGATAAACAAATTTTTTATTCTTAATAAAAATATTCATCTCTCCTTTTTCTTTTTCCAATCAAAAATTATATCTAAAAAAATTTTAAAAGTTTTAATAATAATTTTTTTTAAGATATAACATCTTCCAAATCTTTCATCAAATTAATTTGTTTTAAATATTTTGTTGAGTATTTCTTATGAATCAAAAAAATTATTTTTAGAAATAAGATAAAAATATAGAGAAACAACATTAAATATCATTTTTATTTATTCATCCTTTTTAACTCTTATTTAAACAAATCTATGGAAAATCTGAGTTCAATGATTGCATCTTTAAGTTATTCTATTTTGCCATTAGTTCTGAGTAGAACGAAATAGGGAACTAATATTGAAAAACTAAACTGTGAAATATATTGGATGAGTTTATCAATGTTTATCTATAATTAAATGTTCACCTCTTAAAAAATGCAACAAATGTACCAGGTACACTTTTCGCATAACCTCTTTGATAACTATAATTTTTTTGTTCCATAATTTTTCTGATTTATGAGATGGCTTTCATTTTTTCCTTGATATGCATTAAAAGAATTTACCATATGCTTTCCTCCTTGATGAACCCTCTAAAACTATCTTCACATTTTTACTTAACAATCTGTCAAAAACTCTTGGATATTTATCTCTTAATTCATTTTCACTTAAATTTGATGTAATAACTACTGGGCGTTTGAATCTATATCTTAAATCAATAACATAATTCAAATAGAGTGAATCCTTTTCACTTAAACTCTCAACTCCAATATCATCAATAAAAAGAAAATCAAAACTATTAAAATTTATGTTTTCATATTGAGTATCAATAAAAGATTTGATGTAGTAGTATTTGAAAGAAAGTTTCTCTTTGAAGAGTTTTTGAATTATCAAAACAATTATGCTTGTTTTTCCTGTTCCAATATCTCCTATGATATTTAATCCTTTTCCATCTCTTAACATATTTTTTATGTTTGATAGATAATTTGATAGAATTAATTTTGCCTTATCTTCCACCTTATCAATTGATACATTTAAAAATATTTTTCCAATCTCTTCTTTTATTAATTCTCTGAAAATTAAGCAGTTCATATCTCCATAGAATTCACAGACAAATGGTAAGTTTTTATATAAAAATTCTCCATCATAGCAACTCTCACACCTTTCTGGAACTTTTGGAATCTCTTTAATTTCTCCTCTTCTTTTTTTAATGTCTTCAATTATTTCATCTATTACTTTTTTGATCTCATCCATTTTAGATCAATCCTATAAAGTTCTCTCTTTTATAACATTCACCAAAAAATGCTTTTAGCGCCTCTTCACCAGTCAAACCCATATATGAGAATGAAGATGTTAATGGTCTATATTCTTCTGTTTCTTGATCAGAGGAATATTTCTCTTTTTTGTTTTTTGAATTTTTATCTTTTTTGAATAGTTTTGGGGTTTCTTTTATTTTTCTATTCTTTAAATCCATCCTCTCACAAACTCTATAGATGTAACTAATTGGTGGGATTTCGCCTTTTTTCTCTCTAATCACCTTAAGGAGAATTGCTTCAAATTGCTTTGGGGTTGCATAATATAGAACACCTTTTCCATATTTTATGTCGCTCTCTCTTAATCTTCCTCCATATTTAAGGTATATTTTTAAAATCTCTTTTTGATATTTAAAGATATCGAGGATTTCAAGATCTTGAAATCCTAAAAATTTATTTATAAATTTTTGATTATTATTTTTTTCTTTTTCTTTTGAAAGATTATAAGAAAACTTTTCTTTTTCTTTTTTAAATGAGTGAACATTGAAGAGTGAACATTCAGAAGGATTATTGGAGGAGAGGGAATTTTTTTGTGGTGAACGATTATTATTTGGTGGGGGAAAGGATGGTGAACTTTCTAAGGGATTATTGGAAGGAGTAGAGTTTTTCTCAGGTGAATAATTATTATTTTTTGAGGTAAGAGATGGTGAACTTTCTGTGGTGTTGTTGTCATAGATAGAATTGTTTTCAGGTGAATTATCATTCTGAAGGTTAAGAGATGGTGAACAATGAGAGGAGTTATTTGTTGGTAAAGAGTTATTGTTTGGTGAACAATTTTTTTGCTGAGAGAGAATTGGTTGTGGATATTGAGATGGATTATTGATTGAATTAGAATTTTCAGTGGGTAAACAATTTTTTTCCTGTGAATTAAATTGTTTTAAATATTGAGAAGAACTATCTCTTTGATGATAATTTTCTTTTTGTGAAAAACTATTTTGAGGTGTATTCAAAGACGGTGAAAAATCATCAATTTTTTCTATGATCGTTTGATTATCTGAGGAAGAATAATTATTTTGAGAATAAAATTTTTCATTCTTTTTCTTAAAACTCTTTGAATTATTTATAATTTTTGTTGAATTTTTATTAATATAACCATTTTCTTTATAATCATTTTCAAAATCAATTATTAATAGGTTAACTTTTCCTTTTACTCCATATTTTGTGAGATGTTTAAAATTCTCTTCCTTTTCTACCTTATATATGTTTTTAACAACAAGAGATGGTGAACAATTATATTTTCTTGCAAGTTTCCTTACATTAATATCTTCACCAGAATAA
>Ga0272449_1000595_pt1 | contig 42200 bp, 45 predicted proteins | sample YNPCB0241_FD_198679 | JGI IMG/M metagenome (GOLD analysis project Ga0272449, IMG submission 198679) | Hot spring sediment microbial communities from Yellowstone National Park, WY, United States - YNP-CB-024-1 | ecosystem: Environmental > Aquatic > Thermal springs > Hot (42-90C) > Sediment...
GCATCGTGGCGTCAACCATGGGCTCAGCAATGCTCAAATGCTTCCCGCACTTCTGAGCCAGGTTTATTACAAAGGAATCAAGCTCGCTCTCATCTTCGAAGACCACGTTCGTTCTAAGATTTGTGTAGGATCTGTGGTAGACATATAGAGGTTTCCTGTAGCCATTGCAGGATATATCTTCCAGCATTCTATCTCTTACCATTGCATTGATCCTTCCGTAGCCGATTAGGTCTCTTTCTAGGTAATAGAATATTTTTGCGTATCCTTTCTCATCTAGATTTATCCCCAATTCATTCAGCACTTTGGTATAAATTTTCTGTAAAATTGCTTCTTTTTCCATGCCGTCGGAAATTGAAATTCTTTCCAGTTCATCTCGCATCAGGAGATATATTTGGGCGTAAACTTCCATCTCATACGGTGAAAGCTTGGGTTCAGCAACAAAATACCAATAATCCTGTTCATCTTCGTTGTATAGAATGAAAATCTTGCAAAAATGCTCTTCAATCCAGTATTCTTCAATAACTTTCCAGCCGGGGGGAGGTGTAAATTCTATTAGGGGTCCGTGAATTTCTGGTTTGTACTCTTTTGTTATTTCACGGAATATTCTCTTCTCTTTCTTGGTTCTAAGCAGAACTCGTCTTTTTTTGGCTCTTCTTATCGTCTCAATTGCTTCCTCTTCGAATTTCTCCAGCTCTTCTTCAATATTTTTCTTCGCCTCTTTTTTAGTATTGATATAGATACTCTTACCATCAATAATTTTATTAATTTGGGAGTAATTAAGCTTTTCCCAGTATTTTTTCTTTCAGTTTTGAAATTTGATCCACCACTTTCTCATCATCAACATTGATTGGAGTCCTATCCTCGACAACTATCTTCCCGTTAACGATTACGTCTCTCACTTCACAACCGTTGGAGGAAAAAACAAGAGAATTCGCATAGTTGTAAATTGGCATTTGGTGAATTTTCGGTTCTACTACTATTATGTCCGCAATTTTTCCTTTCTCTATTTCTCCGCCATCGATTCCATATGCTCTGTAGCCGTTTTTTGTTGCCATCTCCAAGTATTTCACAGGACTCAAGAACTTTTTTCTGAGTTGCTGAAGTAAAGCGGAAAGTCTAATTTCGCTGAAAATGTTCAGCATATTGTTGCTAGCTGCCCCATCAGTTCCAATTGCAACATTTACACCATTTTCAGTCATTTCAGCAATCTTTGCAATTCCGGAAGACAGTTTCAAGTTGCTCGACGGACAATGCGCAACACTTGTCCTCCTATTAGCGATCAGGTTTATTTCGTCACCGCTGAGCCAAACGCAGTGGGCTAGAACAGTTCTCTGATCCAGGAACTTTATATCATCTAGAAGCTTTATGGGGGTTTTACCGAATTTTTTCTTGGACTCCTTAACTTCCCATAAGGTCTCGGAAGCATGGATATGCTTTATGAGCCCCATTTCGTTTGCAAGATCATTTATTCTTGAAAGAAATTCTGGTGAGCAGGTGTAGATTGCATGGGGCGTTAGCATCGGTTTGACTCTCTCTTTGTTCTCACAATTTTTTATAAAATCTAATGCGATTTTGAGCTCTTTTTCCATTCTCTCCTCACTTCCACGATCCGCCATTCCGTAACCCAGTACAGCTCTAATCCCTGTCTCTTCTACAGCTCTTGCAACGCTGTCCATATGTATGTACATATCGGAGAAGCAGGTTATTCCGTTTTTCAGCATTTCAATGCAGGCAAGCATGGATGCGATGTAAATAGATCTTTCATCTAGCATTGCCTCAATCTTCCAAACTTTATCCAACCATTTGTCAAGCGGTAAGCCTTCTGCGTAACCTCTCAATATTGTCATTGCGGAATGCGTATGGGCGTTGAAGAATCCTGGAAGAACTAAACAGCCCCGTGCATTTATTTTTTCCCTTCCTTTAATCGATTCCTTTCCAACATAGGCTATTTTGTTGTTTATTATCCCTATATTGCTTTCAACGAAATTTCCAGAAATGAAGCAAATGCCGTTCTCTATTACTAGATCGAACATATTTTCAGCCCTTTTCATTTGCTGTGAGCTATGGCTTTAGCCTTTTTTAATTTGCCTAGTTCGGGAGTTAATTTAAAGCTTTTGCCTTCTCAATCTCCGCCAGTGGCGAGGGTTTTTCAGTCACAAAAAATTTTCAAAAGAATTTTTAACTTGACCAAGCATTGCTTTCATGCTTAAGGACGTCATAAAGGACAGCGTTGGGGAAAAAGTCTTTCTGCTTGGGAACGAAGCAATTGCTAGGGGAGCACTTGAAGCAGGGGTAGATGTATGTGCAGCTTATCCGGGAACGCCATCTTCGGAAATTTTGGACACTCTTAGCAATGCCTGTCCTTTGCTCAAGGGTAAATTGGAGTTCCACGTTGAATACTCCACGAACGAAAAAGTTGCGCTTGAAGTTGCCATTGGAGCTTCATTGGCTGGGAAAAGGGGAATGGCTTGCATGAAACATGTCGGTGTAAATGTAGCTTCCGACGCTCTTTTGAGTTTTGCCTATGTTGGTTCAAGGGGTGGACTTGTATTGGTTTCGGCCGATGATCCGACGATGCATAGCAGTCAGAACGAGCAGGATAACAGATGGTATGGCAAGATTGCTAAGATTCCTGTTGTAGAAGCTTCGAACGTTGCTGAATTGAAGGAGGTAACTAAGCAGTGTTTCCAAATTTCGGAAAAATTTTCGATTCCGGTGATTCTGAGAAGCTACACAAGGCTTAGTCATGCCAGCGGGATTGTCACTCTTGGAAAATTGCCCGAGAAGAGGCTGGAAAAGGTAAGCTGGAAAAGAAGTCCAGATACGGATGTTGTTTTGCCGGCAAATGCGAGGAAGCTCAAAAAGATTCTGAACAGAAAACTCTCAGACGTTGAGAAATTCTTCAACGACTGGGAGATGAATTGGATAGTTGATGGGAATGGAAAAATTGGAATAGTTGCCTGTGGTCTGGGCTATAGCTATGCTAAGGAGGCTTTGGAAAATTTAAACTTAAAATTACCGGTTTTGAAACTCTCTTCTGCTCATCCGGTGCCGGAAATGCTTGTGGAAAAGTTCATCTCAGATCTCGACGCGGCGATTGTTGTTGAGGAAGTTGATCCATTTATCGAGCTTCACCTGAGAGCCATGGGTATAAAGACGTACGGAAAAATGAACGGATATTTCCCTATGGACTATGAATATAACGTGACAATAGTAGAGGCCGGAATTGCCAAGGTACTTGGATTGAATCCCAGCCTCGAATCAGATCCTTTAAAGGACGAGCTCCAGAAATTGGCCCCACCAAGACCACCCGTCTTGTGCGCCGGTTGTCCGCATACAGCTACTTTCTACGCAATTCGAAGGGTTGTCAATGAGCTCGGAAATGCTTGCCTGCCGAGCGATATAGGATGCTACACTCTCGGCATAAACAAACCATTCGAGGCGGTGGACATAACAATATGCATGGGTGCCAGTGTCGGGGTTTCCAATGGTTTGGCACATGTTTTAAAAGAAAATATAATCGCTACAATTGGCGATTCAACTTTTCTTCATGCTGGAATTCCGGCTTTGATAAATGCCGTATACAATGGGGCAAAATTCGTGCTTGTAATCCTAGACAACTCAACAACGGGTATGACAGGGCATCAGCCGCATCCGGGAACAGGGGTGAGAGCTTGTGGGGAGATGGGGAAGAAGGTAATAATAGAAGATATAGTTAAAGCTTGCGGAGTCGATTTTGTGGAAGTTGTGAACCCCTACAACATTAAAAGGACAATTGAAGCCCTCAAAAGAGCCTTAGCCCATCCAGGGGTTGCGGTTGTAATCGCTAGACAGCCTTGTGCAATACTCTGGGCTAGAGAGAGAAGAAGGAAAGGAAGAATAATTCCGCTGAAGGTAACTCAGGACTGCGATCTGTGTATGGAATGCATAAACACATTCTCATGCCCCGCCCTGATCTATGATGGGAGGGTTAGGATAGATCAGGAAGTCTGCGTTGGTTGCGGTGTTTGTAGCCAGATATGCAGGAAGGGGGCAATAAGGAGAGAATAAAGGAGCTCAGCTGGAGGATATCCGTTAGTTCAACTGTGGTTTCAGTCTTTTTTATTAGCTTCATTGCTTTCTATCTGTCTGGATTTGGCCCAAAATCATTTTTGTTTGCAGTTCTTTGTTCCTTGGCAACTTATCTGGCAATTCGAATATCAAGGATTAAGCTTTAGTTTGAAAAGCCTTTCTCATCACTTTAAAAATCACGCGTAGATGGCCCTTTTTTATTTCTCGCAATATGAATTTCGGTCTGAGATAGAATTTGAGATAACATTTTCTCAGAAACCTCGCAAGCTCTTCAGCAGGGATTAATGTTTTTATTACAGGTTTCCCCGCTGTGTAGTTTTCATAGTCCTCGGTTAATAGAAGATTCTTCTCTTTCGCTTCCCTGTAAATTTCAGTTCCCGGATAGGGGGTTAGTATTGAGAATTGAGCATAATCTGGATCGAGTTTTATCGCAAATTTTAGTGTCTCTTCCATCTCTTTTTTTGTCTCAACTGGAGCTCCGATTATAAAGGAGCAAATTGCAGATATTTTTAACTTTTTTGTGATTTTAATGATTTCTTTTGCTTTTTCAAGCGACAATCTTTTGTTGTAATAATTTAGAATTCTATCGCTCGCCGATTCTATTCCGTAGTAAATTGCTGAACAGCCTGCAGATTTCATGATTTCAAGCAGTTCTCTGTCTATGGTGTCTATCCTTGAAGAACAGCTCCATGTGATATCAAGCTTTCTGCTTTTTATCTCCTTGCAGATTTCCGCAACTCTTTTCTTGCTCAAGGTAAACGTGTCATCACCAAATGCTATGTGTCTTGCATTAAAATCGTTTACAAGCCATTCGATCTCATCTGCAACATTTTTTGCACTCCTTGCACGAAATCTTCTACCCATGAACAGCGAAGAACTACAATATCTGCAGGAGAATGGACAGCCCCTTGATGTTATCATGGGAAAAACTTCGAGCCTCTCTCCGAGAAGGGAATACTTTTCCAGTGGCATCAGATCGAATGCCGGAAATGGAATGGAATCCAGATCTTGAATGAATTCTCTTGGCGGATTCTTAACTATTTTATCCTCTTTTTTGAAATATATTCCCTTCACATCTTCGAGATCCCTTCCGGATTCTACCCTTTCCGCAAGTTCAACAATTGTTCTCTCCCCCTCTCCTATGCAGACGGCATCTACGAACTCGTTTTTAAGCGCTTTTTCGGGTTCAAAAGAAACGTGAACTCCACCGAGTATTACAAATATGTCTGGAAAAGCCTTTTTTATCTTTTTTGCGTATTCAAGCGCTGATTTAAAGGTTGGAGTAGTTGATGTAATTCCCACGATCAACGAATCCTTTATCTTTTTCAAAAAATCGGAAAAATTCAGATTTTCCACAAGATCGTCGATTATTCTGACCTTGAATCCCCTTTCACGGAGGACGGATGCGAGATAGCCTAGACCTAGGGGAGGAGTGGATATTTCAAGTGTTTTTACGACTTCAACTTTTGCACTCGGATTTACAAGGGTTATCATGTTACCAATTCTGCCCAGAGGGCCTTGTTCCTTATACAACCCGGATCTGGCTTTAGATAGTCCCCGAAATAGTTGTAAGCTCTTGCCCTGCAACCGCCGCAGACATATCGGTAGTTGCAATCCCCACAACCTTCAAGCTTATCCTTATTTCTTAGATCCTCAAAAACTTTATTCTTTTTCCAAAGCTCTTCGAGATCGTCAGCTCTTACATTCCCAACTACGAGCGGGAAGAATACGCAGGGGGTTATATCTCCGTTTGCCTTTATTGCAAAGTAAAATCTTCCAGCTCCACAGCCACCGATAAATTCAGCGAGCTGTTTAAACCTTTCTCCAGCATTAACGTTGTAGAAATGGGTAGGAATTATACCGCCATTACATTGCAGGGCAATCCTTGCAAACTGTGGAGCAGTGGAGAGAAGGCTTATGTTTGACTTGAAATTCCTCTCATAAAGCATTCTCAACAGCTTCTCTCTCTGCTCCGGGGTTATATCCGCTTCAACTATATCCCTTCCCCTTCCTGTGGGGATGAAATTGTAGTGCATGAACCAGTTTACTCCGAGTTTTTCGCAAATTTTTATTACTTCCTCGACTTCCGCGTAATTGTATTTTGTAACTGTCATCGAAACATTTACGAAGAAACCATATTTCACCGCATTTTTTATACCCTCTAGAGTCTTGTTGAATATTCCTTTAATGCCACGAAAAGCCTCATGTGTCTCTTTTGTTCCATCAAGACTTATCTGAAGATAGCTTACACCGCTTTCCTTCAGTTTTTTAGCAACTTCTTCGCTTATCAGTGTTCCATTTGTTGCAATTGCAACGTAAATCCCTTTCTCTGCAGCATAACTGGTCAGGTCGTATATATCCCTTCTTATTAGCGGCTCTCCGCCAGAGAATGCTATTATCGTTACACCAAGCCGATCTAGGGCATCTATCGTTCTTAATGCTTCTTCTGTTGTTAATTCGTTCTCTAAAGCTTTTCCCGCAGTTGCGTAGCAGTGTTTGCATTTGAGATTACAGGCATAGGTTATATCCCATACAACTTGGAAAGGTGCACCCGGAACAAAGGGTTTTTGGAGGCCAAACTCTGCAAGTCCTTTTATCACACTTGCAAGACCCTTTCGCCAGTATGGGTCCTTGAATTTCATTTTCATTTCTTCAACCGTTGCGTTGAAACCTTCGGCTCCCTTTAAAAGAACAGGTTCTATGATTTTTTCTGCAGTTTTGCACTTCCAGCAAGCATCCTTTCTACTCCCAACAAAAAGCTCAAGTGCAACTTCTAATCTGTTCTTTTTGCAGTCCTCGCAATAACAGGAAATTTGTTTCAGACCAAGTCTGGTGAGAGGATTGAGGAAGTATGAAAACATGGCTATTTTATCCATCATAGCAATTATACTTCCGCAATGTTTAAATAGATTGTGATCTAAAAACTTCCCACATTGGAGGTGGATAAATGCTGGGCGAGCTAGTGAAGGTCTTTGAAAGGCTCAAACTAAAACCCTCTGATGTTAAGATATACTCACTTCTCCTTAACAGGGAGCTAGGGGTAAGAGAGATAGCAAATGAGCTTGGTCTATCTACGAGGTTCGTAAGGGAAAGGCTTAAGGAGCTGACAAAAAGGGGAATAGTGAAAAGGAAGCTCGTCGAGGAAAGATGGCTTGGCTACAGGTATGCGGCGGAAGAACCAAGGGAAGTTGTTAAAAAAATAAAGACCCAGATACTGGAGGAATTCCTGAAAATAGAAAAAATGCTGGGTAACGCCTGATATGGAGAGGATATTTGCTCCTTGGCGGATAAGGTATATCCTTGCTCCAAAGCCCAAAAATTGTGTTTTCTGCAGCGCTTTAAAGAGCGACGAAAAAGCCGCTCTCGTTGTATACAAGGCCGAGAAGAGTTTTGTGATCATGAACAGGAATCCATATAATCCGGGTCATGTGATGGTTTGTCCAAATCGTCATGTTGCAAACCTCGAAGATCTGGAGGAGGATGAGCTTTTGGAGATAATGAAACTTACGACTCTCTCGATAAAAGCCATAAGGAACTGTATGAATCCAGATGGCTTCAATGTTGGCATAAACATTGGAAAAGTTGCCGGTGCAGGTATTGCCGAACATCTGCATGTTCATATAGTTCCAAGATGGAATGGGGATACCTCTTTTATGCCCGTTCTTGCAGACGTCCAGGTAGTTCCAGAAGCGCTTGAGGAGACTTATGAGAAACTAAAGAAGTCCTTTGATATCCTCAGCAATCCTTTGAAGAACGGCAGATAGAATTCCTGACCCAAAATTGCGGTTTTTTATCCTTTGAAAAAGTTCCAGATTTTCTACCTCTATACCCGCCCCGTAATAAAAGCGGAGGATGATCTTTTTTAGTTCTTCTGCTGTTTTGGAAAGCTCGGAATTGCTCTCAGCAACTTTGTCAAAACAGTGCATGTAGTTTATGCTACTTAAACCGTTCCTAATTGCCAGGAAGGCCAAGCAACCGGTTTCAAAAAACTCCTTGCTGGCATCTTTCCCTTCCTTCTCGAGCTTTTTTGCTTTGAGATATTTGAATTTCACCCTGATTTCTAGTGGGAATTCGGATTCATCAAAATCTTCAACATCTAGGTCACCCAGTGCAATTAAGTTTTGAATTATCGATAGGTTTCTGTCGATGAGCAAAGCCTCTTTAAGCGCTTTTCTCGCCTCCTCTTTCTTTCCAAGCTTTAGTAGTGCAACAGCTAAGTTGTTTAAATCTTTAACGTCTTTTCTAATTAAAATAGCTTCTTTTAACAGTTTTTCTGCATCGATATAGTTTCCCAGCTTTATTTCAAGCAAACCAAGAGCAGATAGTGTTTCTGCCTTCAGTCTTTCATCTTCAAAGAATTCCATTGTTTTCAAAGCATCGATGTAGCATTCTTTTGCCTCAAAAAGTTTTCCGGAGCTATGGTACAGATTTCCGAGGTTGAAAAGACAACCTGCAACGTATCTTATCAGGCTTTCATCTTCTTGGGAAAGTTTCAGATAGATTTCCATTGCTTCTCGGTAAAATTTTTCAGCTTTTTCTAGATTTCCCAACATATAGTTCAAATTTCCGAGTGTTCCAAGAATTCTGCCTCTCTCATGATCATTTGCGTTTTTTAGAAGATCTTCTCCGATTTCGCAGAGTTTTGTTAAATCTCCCTTTCCAGAATTTGCAAGTCTTATGAAGTCCTCGACTTTCATCAAGAGATGTGTACACAAGTTTTTTTAATCTTCCCTCAACGTGGCCATGTGAAAGTGCTGGTGCTCGACACAACGCTTAGGGATGGTGAACAAACGCCCGGCGTTTCGCTCACGGTTGAGCAAAAAGTCATGATAGCAGAAGCCTTGGATTCGTTGGGAGTCGATATAATTGAGGCGGGGACTGCAATTTCTTCTGAAGGTGATTTTGAGGCAATAAAGCAGATATCCGAAAGGGGTCTGAAAGCTGAAATTTGTAGCTTTGCAAGAATAAAGAAGGAAGACATAGATGCAGCCGCAGATGCCAATGCGGACTCGGTATTTATGGTTGCGCCCTCTTCCGACTACCACATTCAAGTCAAGTTTCCGGGAAAAGGAAAGGATTACGTTATCGAGAAGAGTGTAGAAGCAATTGAATACGCAAGGGAAAGAGGTTTATTGGTTGAATTTGGGGCTGAAGATGCTTCTAGAGCCGATTTAGAGTTTGTGGTATCATTGCTAAAAGCCGGAGAAGAAGCAAAAGCGGAAAGACTAACTTTTGCCGATACTGTTGGAGTTTTAACCCCAGAGAGAACTGAACAGGTAATAAAAAGACTTAAAAGTGAGTTGAAGAGCCCAATTGCAATTCACTGCCATGACGACTTCGGTCTCGCAACTATAAATACAATTTGTGCTGTAAAAAATGGAGCCAATGAATTTCATGCGACAATAAACGGAATAGGAGAAAGAGCCGGAAATGCCGCTCTTGAAGAAATTGTGATGGCTTTGGAGTTTCTTTACGGAATAAAGTTGGAAATAAATAAGGAAAGAATCTATCCAACTTCTAAGCTTGTCGAGAAGCTTACGAGAATCGTTGTGCCCCCAAACAAGCCAATTGTAGGGGGGAACGCTTTCACACATGAAAGCGGAATTCACACCTCAGCCCTGCTCAAGGATTCTAGAACATACGAGCCATTGCCTCCCGAGGTTATAGGAAGAAGGAGAATAATAGTGTTGGGAAAACATGCTGGTAGGGCTAGCGTTGAAGCAATCCTTAAGGAACTGGGTTATACGGCTACTCCGCGGCAGATGGAGGAAATACTCTCAAGAATAAAGGAGCTGGGTGATAAAGGAAAAAGGGTTACAGATGCAGACGTAAGAACGATCGTTGAAACCGTTTTGCAGGTTAAGAGCGAAAGAAAAGTTAAGCTAGAAGATTTTGCAATAGTAACGGGGAAGAATATAACACCAATGGCAAGCGTTAGGCTTAGGATAAATGGAGAAGAGAGAGTTGAAACCGCATTGGGTGTCGGGCCAGTAGATGCTGCAATCAACGCAATAAGGAAGGCTGTAGAAAGTTATGCGGATATAGAGCTTTTAAGTTACCATGTTGAAGCAATAACCGGAGGTACAGATGCACTTGTAGATGTTGTAGTGCAGCTCAAGAGGGGAAATAAAACCGTAACAGCCCGCGGGGCAAGGGCCGATATTGTAATGGCATCTGTCGAGGCATTCATAGAGGGGCTTAACATGCTAATTTAATGTTTATTACTTTAGATTTATTTTGCAGCAAGATTTAAATCTTGTGAGCAATCTGCATTCAGGTGATGCGCCATGGCGGAGAACGTTATCTTGGTGGGCAAAAAACCAGTTATGAATTACGTGCTTGCGACACTTACTCAGTTAAATGAGGGGGCAGGTGAGATAACGGTTAAGGCAAGAGGGAAGGCAATAAGTAGGGCAGTCGATGTCGTGGAAATAGTGAGAAACAGGTTTGTTCAGGGGCTTAAGGTGAAGAACATAAAAATAGACACCGAGGAACTAGAGTCGCAAGACGGAAGAAAAGTAAACGTTTCAACAATAGAGATAACAATTGCAAAGTAGAGAAAATTTTTTAAATTTTTTGAGATTGTTTTTAATCTGTGAAAATTGGCTACTTTTGCAGTTTCACGCCGAAGGAATTGATTCATTCTGCCGGATTTCTACCCTACAGGGTATTTGCAACGAATAGACCTATATGTATGGCGTCAAGTTATATACAAAGCTATTCCTGCTCCCAGGTGAGAGGAGCAATCGAAGAAGTTCTCAGTAACGATTTTTGCGGTTTCGTGGTAACAAGAAGTTGCGACACTCTGATGCGATTAACTGACATATTGGAATTTCTTGGAAAAAGGGCGTACAATATCGAATTTCCGACAAAAATAGGGAATGTTGAGTATTATATGCGCGAGCTAAAAGATTTTTTAGCGGTCTTAGAGGACTGGGGAGGGGAAATAAGCTTTGAAAAGATTTTGGAGAGTATTAGACTCTACAGAATACTTGAGGAAAAAATGAAAAAGCTTTTTGAAATCAACGCTGATTATGAGGTTGCAATAAAAGTTCAGCAGCTTGAAGTTGGAAAGGCAATAGAACTTGTTGATAAAAAACTGGAGGAAGCGAAGAAAGAGTCGGGAAGGAGAGTTTTAATAACTGGAAGCGTTTGCCCGTATCCGGAAGTCTACGAGTTATTTAGGAAGTCCGGTTTTGTTGTTAAGGATGATTTGTGTACGGGGAGGAGATTTTTTGATTTCAGATATCCGGAATTCGAGCCCAGAGATTTGGATAGCGCTTTAAAGTATATTGCTGAGAAATATTTTTACAAGGCACCCTGTCCCACAAAGCATTACAGTAAGGATTACAGATTTGAATACGTTTTAAATTTGGCAAGAGATTGTGATGCTGTAGTCTTTTTGCTTGTAAAATTCTGCGAGCCGCACTTTTTTGACTTTCCGCAGTTGAAGGAAAAACTTGAAGAATTGGGAAAGAAAGTTGCTTTGATCGAGATAGAGTTTCCCTTGGTATCCACCGAACAAATAAGAACAAGAATTGAGGCTTTAAGGGAGGCGATCGAATGAAAAGGTTGAGGATATCCGAAAGAATGAGAGATTTGATGGCTGGTTATTACATGCTTGGCCATACCGCAGAATTCAGGGCTTGGATAACGAGCGGAGCTCCTGTTGAGATTCTTTATGCAATGGACGTATATCCAGTTTATCCAGAAAACCATGGGGCGCTAATCGGAGCTGCGAAGTTGGGCTCGCACTTTTCCGAATTTGCCGAAAAAAGAGGATTTTCTCGGGATCTCTGCTCGTATGCTAGATGCGATATAGGTTGTGTGTTTGCTGGAACGAGCCCAATTGGCGGATTGCCCAAACCAAATTTTCTGTTTGCCTGTAACAATATATGCAATACTGTTGTGAAGTGGTATGAAGTCTTGAGCAGAATCTTCAAGGTTCCACTTTTTGTCCTCGATATGCCCTTTATAAGGAAGGAGTTGAAGGAATCCCATATACTTTATGTTGAGGAGCAGTTGTATGATTTTATAAAGTTTGTGGAAAAATTAACGGGTAATCCTTTGGATGATTCAAAACTGAGAGAAGTTGCAGCCAAATCGGTAGAGGCCGTTAACCTTTACGGTGAATGTCTGAGAATGGCAAAAAACAGACCTTCACCGATGACGTGTTTTGATGCTTTTATAAACATGGCTCCAATAGTTTGCCTTCGAGGGACGGAGCATGCTGTAAACTTTTATAGAGAAATGAAAGGGGAATTGGAAGATAGGGTTAAAAATGGAGTTTCTGCGATAGAGAACGAAAGAATAAGGTTGCTGTGGGACAACATTCCTATTTGGTACCGTCTCAGGTGGCTTGGAGAATTCTTTGAAAAGAGAAACGCTTGCCTTGTTGCTGACACTTATACGAACGCTTGGACCGGTTTTGGGACCGTCAAAAGTTCTGATGTAATATCAAGTCTCGCAGAAGTTTATACTTTATCGTATCTGAACATCGGAATCGATAGAATGGTGGAAATAATAGAAGGACTAATAGATTTCTATGGGGTTGATGGTGTTGTCATGCACTCCAATAGAAGCTGCAAGCCCTATTCATTTGGCCAGTATGAAATTCAAAAGAAACTTAGTGTCCCCTCGGTTATAATAGAGGCAGATATGGTAGACGAGAGAGCATTCAGCGAAGCGCAAGTTCTTACGAGGCTTGAGGCCTTTCTCGAGAGCTTATGATTTTCGCGGGAATAGATATAGGTTCCCTCACAGCAAAGTGTGTGGTGATTAAGGACTCCGAGATTTTGGCCTATAGCATTCAGAAAGTGAAACCAAATCTGGAAGAGACGGCACTGGAGGTTTTTCAAGAGGCTTTAAAAATTGCTGGTTTGGAGGGAAGAGACGTTTCAAAAGTTTTTTCAACTGGTTATGGTAGATATCAGGTTAGATTTGCCGAAAGAGCTGTAACTGAAATAACCTGCCATGCAGTGGGGGCGCATTTTTTGATTCCGACTGTTAGAACTGTAATTGACATAGGCGGACAGGATAGTAAAGTCATAGCAGTCGAAGAAGGGAGAGTTTTAAGTTTTGCCATGAATGACAAATGTTCGGCCGGAACTGGAAGGTTTCTCGAAGTAATGGCGAATGCATTGAATTTGAAATTGGAGCAGCTCGGAGAAATTGCATTAAGAGCAAAAAAGAAAATAACGATCTCTTCTACCTGTACAGTCTTTGCGGAATCAGAAGTTATAAGCTATATCTCATCGGGAGAGGAAATTGAGAATATAGTTGCCGGTATCTGCGACGCGATTGCAAGCAGAATCGTTGGCTTGGCCAGCAGAGTTGGTGTAAGGGAAGACGTTGTACTTACAGGCGGTGTGGCGAAGAACTTGGGTGTGAAGAAGGCACTTGAGGAGAAACTAGGGTTGACAATAAAGGTTCCGGAGGAACCGCAGATTGTTGGAGCACTTGGAGCTGCTGTGTTGGCGATGAAAAGTTGGGAAAAAGTTAATTAGTATCCTGAAGAAAGATTTTTATGAAGTTCAGAGAATTCGCCGAATTCTGTGAAAGCATCGAAAAGATAACCTCAACTCTTGAATTAACTGCAAGAATATCAGAGTTCATTCGTAAAATTGAAGACGAACAGGATCTTTACAATGTCGTTCTATTCATAATGGGTAGGATTTATCCCACTTGGGATGAGAGAGAGCTCGGGGTTGGAGTTGGATTATTGTACGAAGCTTTAGAAAATGTTAGCGGAAAAAAGAAGGAAAGAATAGAGGACTTAGTCAGGGAATTAGGGGATCTCGGTCTTGTAAGCGCTAGACTTGTTGGCGAGAGAAGCATGCTAACGCTTGAGTTCGAGGAGCTGACAATAAAGCGCTTGAGGGAGATATTTGATGAGATATCTGGTCTTACTGGGGAAGGCAGCAGAAAGAGAAAAATTCTACTTCTAACCGGTCTTTACGGACAGTCAACACCCCTTGAGGCCAAGTACATAACCAGACTCATAATGAACGAGATGCGCTTGGGAGTGGGAGAAGGGATTGTAAGAGATGCAATTGCAAGGGCATTTGGAGTTAGCGAGGAAATCGTTGAAAGGGCTTATATGATAACAAACGACCTAGGAAAAGTTGCAGTAATAGCCAAAAAGTACGGGAGAAAGGGACTGGAAGAGTTAAAGGTTCAGCTTGGAATTCCAGTAAAAATGATGCTTGCCCAAGTTGCAGAAAGCTTCGAGGAGGCTATAAGGAGTGGGAACATAGCTGTTGAGTGGAAGTTCGATGGCAGCAGAGTTCAAATTCACTGGGGGAACGGGATTCTGAAGATATACTCCAGAAAACTTGAAAACGTTACAAATGCTCTGCCCGAGATAGTTGAGGAAGTGAAGAGGAATGTAAAGGAGGGCGTTATTCTGGATGGGGAGGTAATAGCTGTTAAGGATGGAAGACCGATGCCTTTCCAGCACGTTCTTAGGAGGTTCAGGAGAAAACATGACGTTTTAAAGATGGTGGAGAAGATTCCACTCCAGCTTTACGTTTTCGACGTACTGTACGCCAATGGGGAAGTAATAGATATGCCGCTGAAGGAAAGGAGGAATATACTAAAGGAATATGTAAACGAATCTGAAAGACTAAAGATAGCCGAACAGATTATAACCGATGAAAAGGGGACGATAGAGAGAATTTTTAATGAGGCGGTAAATGCTGGGCATGAGGGCGTGATGTTAAAGAACCCTAATTCCCCTTATATCCCCGGAAAGCGTGGAAAGCACTGGTTAAAACTGAAATCTGTTATGGAAACGCTTGATCTGGTCGTTGTCGGTGGAGAATGGGGGGAGGGGAAGAGGAGCCATCTTATCAGCTCCTATGAGCTTGCATGTCTTGATACCACCACTGGAAAACTCCTGAAAGTTGGAAGGGTTGCAACAGGTTTTACGGATGAAGATCTCGAAGAACTTACGGAAATATTTAAGCAGATAATAGTTTACAGACACGGCAAGATTGTGGAGTTTCTACCGAAATACGTTTTTGAGGTTGCTTATCAGGAGATCCAGAAAAGTCCGAAATATGAAAGTGGATATGCACTCAGGTTCCCCCGCTTCATAAGACTCAGGGATGACAAAGATGTAAACGAGGCCGATACAATTGAGAGAATCGAGAAATTGTATGAGCTTCAGACTAAGAAGACATGAGGGCGGTGATCACACCATGGCAATTGCATGCGGTGGCCACGACTATTTTTTCAACTTTTTTTGCCTCTTCTAACAAAGATGCAAAGTCTTTTCCATTTATTGCCCCAATTCCCGGGGAAAGTTGGTGGCTAATTAGAATCCTTGCTTCTGGACAAGCGAATCTCAGAAGCTCATACATCGGACAAGGTCTTTTTATTTTTGTTACCGGACAGATTTCTGGAGAAGAGCAGTTATCGAGGCAGATTTTATCCCTGTTGTAGCTGACAACTATACTTCCCATTCCCACTGAAACTATTACCCTTGCAGGAATACCAGAGAGAATTTCGTTAACTTTTTCATTCCAGGGTATGAATTTGTCTTTCAAAGCCTCCGCTGCTACATGTATTGGAGCTGTTGGAAAAATCCATTCAGGTTCGAATTTTTTCACGAATTTTTCTAAATCTTTTGCTTCCGCTTTCACAAACTTTTCTTTGAATTTCCTTGCAGCCGCACATTCATCACTTGGATCTATAATTATAAAATCCCTCTTTCTTAAAAGCAGGTATTCAGCAGCCTTTAAGCCAAATTTTCCCCCTCCTACAACTAGGTCCATGTCCAGTTTACCCTAGCAGAAAAATAAAGATTTTTGATTTATAAAAAGCCTCGCCCTTCAGGGCGGAGGTAGCTCACAATAGTCGATACTTTCTTCCGGCATCCACTTCACCGTTGTAAGCAGCTTTGGGCAAAATAATTTTTCCAATAGCTGAAATCGCGAATATTTTTGCAATATCTCCCGGTATAAAGGGCAGAGAACCGATAATTAACAGTTCTATTATCGAAACGCTCATCCCAGTCCAAAGGTATAGCCAGAGACAGCCCAGTCCGTGGATTATTGCAAAATTTGCAAACAGCAATAGGGGGAATAGTGTTAGCAGAAATCTTGAAGCGATGTATCTATCAACGAAATAGCCTATAAAGAATGCGGAGATTACGAAGCCTACTAAATAGCCCCCAGTTGGCCCGAAAAAGGCTGCAAAACCACCTTTAAATCCAGCAAACCATGGAACCCCTAATGCGCCAAAGAGAACGTAGAACGTCTGAGATATGCCTCCCCAGTTTCTTCCTAAGATTATTGCAGTTAGAAAGACTGCAAAAGTTTGCATAGTTATTGGAACCGGAGTCCATGGGAGATGTATGCGGATCTGGGCACATATACCTGTAAATGCGGCGAATGCGAGAGCTAATAACATCTTTTGCTCAAAGCCCGCTTCATATCTCCATCTGAAAAAGTTTACCCTTGAAAATTCCATGTCAATTTTAGAGGATTAGAAAATTAAAAATTTTCCTTTTTAGCTAATGCGAAATTGCAACTGAAAGCCAGCCCGCTAAGATGTCTAAATGTGGTATGGAGGAAGGATAGGATGGCAGTACTCAGGATCTGGAAAGGCAGAAACAAAGACTTCTCGAGCTAAGAGCAAGGGGTTATAAGCCCTAATGGGTACAGGCGAATGAAATGCTCCGAATGCGGATTGGAAGGGGATAGGGATATAATAGCTGTGAAGAATACCAGATGGATGCAGGAGCTTCCGTTCACCCCGAAAGCCCTCCCATGAAAAGAGGAGGGAAGGGATGAAAGTTAATGCTAGACCAGAACGGGAGTCACTTCAGTAGATTGTACAATTTCGAACAAATTTCTGAAAATTCATCGGAAAACCTATTTCTCGGTCTTTTAATTGGGACTTCGACGATTTTCTTTACTTTTGCGGGTCTTTTTGATAAAACCAATATCCGGTCTGCTAAATAAACGGCTTCTTCGATGCTGTGGGTGACATATACTACAGTCTTTTTGGTTTCTTGCCAAATCTTCACAACTTCCTCTTGCATTTCCAGCCTAGTCTGGGCATCAAGGGCGCTCAACGGCTCGTCCATTAGAAGAAGTTCCGGATCGCAAACTAGGGCTCTTGCTAGTGCCACTCTCTGCTTCATTCCCCCAGAAAGCTCATGAGGGTATTTATATTCAAAACCAGCAAGTCCAACGATTTCGATCATCTTTTTTGCAATTTCTAGGAGTCTCTCTTTTTTTAACCCCTTTACCTCGAGACCGAAGACAATATTTCCTATGACATTTCTCCATGGGAAGAGCGCATAATCTTGAAAAACCATCACTCTATCCGCACCCGGTCCCTTTATTTCTCTACCTCTCAGCAACACCTTTCCTTCATAGCTTTCAAGTCCTGCAATTATCCTAAGAAGGGTGGTCTTTCCACAGCCGCTTGGACCTATTATAGAAAAAAATTCACCCTCATTTACTGAGAAATCAATTCCATCGAGAACAAGGATGTCTCCAAATTTTTTTCTCAATCCCTCGATTAACAGAATTTCACTCAAATACCAATCCCCTCCTCCATTTCAGAGTTTTTTGTTCTAAAATCCTATAAAATCTGTCCAGGAGCATTCCTATCAAACCTATTGCAAGCATGTACGATATAACGATTTCGGGGGCATGGTAAAGTCTTGCAATCTCTATTTGATATCCAAGACCATATGCAGAAACACCGAATAGCTCAGCTGCGACCACACACATCCATGCAACTCCTGAACCAACTCTTATTCCTGTGAAGATTGAAGGCATGGCGGCAGGTATTATTACCTTCGTTAATACATCCTTTTTTTTCGCTCCCAGAGTCATGGCCGCTTCGATGAACTTGATTTCAACATTAGCAACTCCATTTCTTGTGTTTAGCAAAATTGGAAAGAAAGACCCAATGAAAATTATGAAGGCAGCTGCCGCGTGTGTCAGCTTAAGTAATAGAATTGCGATTGGAATCCATGCAATTGGAGGTATTGGCCTCAATAATTCGAGTATGGGAAACAGTAGAGCTTCAGTTTTTTTTGAATATCCCATTAGAAGCCCTATTGAGATTCCAAGTACCAATGCGGTGAAAAATCCAAGAAAGTAGTGGTAGATGCTGTATAGGATATCAGTAGGGAGATAAAAGCTCGGATCCTGGCCTAGAATTAGCCTTAGAAAAGTTGGTATCACTTTGGAAGGTGGAGAAAACAGAAATGGATCTTTTATAAAGAACCAGTAAAACGCCTCCCAAAAGCTCAAAAAAAGAAATATAGAAATGATTGTGAGAAATCTCATAGCAGTCCTAGCTTCTTCTTTATTTCTGGAACGATTTTTAGGGCCTCGCTGTAGATCGTTGTATCAACTATATCCCTAGCATTTAACTTAACAATATTTCCGTTCAAATCTCTCGTCATTCCGAGTTTGTACTGAATTTCACACAGCTCCTCAAGTCCGTTTAACCAAGTCTCGTTTCTTGGATCAGTCTGAAAGTTTGTGGAGCCCGGAAATTCTTTTGCAACTTTTTCATCGATTTTTAACCATTTTTTAATTATCTGTTCAACTTCTTCTTTGTTCTCCTCCTTTTTTATGTATTCGCTTGCAATTATATGCAAAGCGACAAATTTTACCGCAAGGTCCCTTTTCTCTCTGATGAAATCCCCCCTCATAAGCAGGACGCAACAGGGGTGCATTGGCATCATTTCACTGGAATTGATTACTATCTTTCCATAGCCCTCCTGAATTGCTATATATGGAGCGGGATCGGGAACAAACGCCAGTTCTACCGATTTCGTTCTCAAAGCTTCCCTTATCTCCGCCGCTCCGGTTGCCGATATTATCTCTGCGTTTACCCCGTTATTTTTTAACCATCTGTTCAGCACAGTCCACTGAATTGAGCCTGGTGGGTAAGTCATTATCTTCTTCCCCTCCAGAGACTTTGGTCCCGTGTATTCAAATTCGGGTGTTGAAATCAGCGATGAACCCTCAACGTTGGCAACTGCTACTATCTTTGCATCAAAACCTCTTGAAAATATCGACAGTGGCGGCGCCGCACCAACATAGGCGATTTCATGCTGTTTTGCGGAAAATGCCTCCATCTGTGGGGGTCCGGATGGGAAGGATGTTAGCTCGATTTTTTTACCCAGAATCTTTTCATCCCATCCTTTTTCAACTATAACGAAGAGAGCGGTGTGATGCCATCCGGGTTGATAGCTGACTCTTATCTCTCCCTTCTCCTGAACGCAAAGCAGAAGCATTGCAACAACAATTAGGAAGATCAGCTTTTTCATAAGTTTAAGTTGGTACTATCAATAAAAATTTTTCCTTATTGCACAAAAAATCTTCCTTTATAGGAAAATTTAAAAATACTTTTTCCCAATTGTATCATGAACTCAAAGGACTTGATCGTTTCACTTCTCTTGGATGACGAATTTGGAAAAAGACTGGAAAGGCTGATAAAAGAGGATCTAAGGATGAATGTAAGAGAATTTGCTAGAAGAATTGGTTTATCTGAGAGTACTGTCTATAAGTTGATTTCGGGCAAAAGAAAGCCGAATTTGAGGACTTTAAAGCAAATTGCTCGGGGAATTGAGGAAATACTACACAAAAAAGATTATTTTGTGGCTGTTATAGCTTCGAGAGCTGTATTGAATGCCTTAACGACCTATGAGATCGATATCGACGGAAAGAAAATCGCTATAAGAGAGTATTCGGCAAACTCCTTTGAGGAGGCAATAATTTCTGCAATAAGAGCTGAAAGAGATGGAGCTAGGGCAATAGTATGCGCACCGATTTTGAGTCCCACCATCGAGAAAATAGTTAGCATACCAATAGTTACAATATTACCAAGGGAAGATTTGATTAGAGCAATCGAGACAGCTGCGCGTAAGGTTGTGTCGCGTTGACACTCTCCACGACTAAAGCCGGGAGATTCTTGCTTCTAAGGTGTTCATCTCGAAACGCCTGTAGCATATGTAAGCCTGCCCCCTTTCGAAGTTCAGCTCATTGTACAGCTTAGCGCAGCTGTCAGAAGTTTCCATGGGGCAGGGCAGTCCTCGATTATGAAAGTGTTCGTTCTCGACAATTCATCCCACGGTTAAAACCGTAGGCTTTCTTGTCGATTTTATGTAAATTTATAACCGAAAACCCTTTAGGGCAGGGATGAAAAAGCTTAAATAAATAAAACATGTAAAAATTAGCAGATGCGGGCATGTTGCCCAAGATGAGGCTGCAACATGGCCAATGCCTTAACGAGAGGCATGGGATGGGGAAGCTTGGCTTTGAACCGGCAGATGAGGCTGGAGGCGTAAAGCCCCCTTAACGCTGGAAGCCTCGCCTTTAAAGGCGGGGCGGCTCACCTGCAGGGGAGGTCAAGATATGGTTTCGATTGAAGAAGTCTACCACGTTTCCAGATTGGCAAAGTTGATGATCACGGATGAAGAAGCCCAGAGGTTCAGAAAAGAGTTTGAAGAGATACTTTCGTACTTCGATATCCTTGACGAAATCGATGAAAGCATTCCTCCAACTTTCCACGTTCTCGAGATTAGCAACATTTTTAGAGAAGATGTAGCAAAAAAGGGTCTTGAACAAAGCGAAGCGTTACTAAACAGCCCTAGGAAGGAGGAAGGGTATTTTGTTGGCCCAAAGGTGGTAGAATGAAAGTTTTTGAATGGAAAAACTTAGTAAACGAAAAAGGATGTTTTGAAGCAGTAAGTGAGCTTATAGACAGAATTGAGAGGAGCAAACTCAACGCATACATAACCATATGCAAGGATGAAGCGTTGAGGCTGGCCAGAGAATACGATAGGGGTAATTTGAAAGGAAAACTTGCGGGAATTCCCGTGGCCGTTAAGGATAACATTACGACAAAGGGAATAAGGACTACCTGCGCATCCAAAATGCTCCTGAACTATATACCTGTTTTTGACGCCCATGTGGTTGAAAAATTGAAATCCGAAGGAGCTATAATAATCGGGAAAACGAATATGGACGAGTTTGGAATGGGGACTACAACCGAAACTTCCTATTTTGGAGTTGTTAGAAATCCATATGACCTGGACAGGGTTGCCGGGGGGAGCAGTGGTGGTAGCGCAGCGGCGGTTGCAAATGATGAGGCGGTTCTGGCTCTTGGAAGTGATACTGGGGGTAGTATAAGGTGTCCTGCAAGCTTTTGTGGCATATATGGCTTGAAACCAACTTATGGGCTTGTTTCGAGATACGGTTTAATCCCATATGCAAATTCGCTTGAACAAATAGGCCCGATGGCTGAAAGTATAGAAGATCTTGCTTTGATTTTAGAGGTAATTGCTGGAAGGGATGAAAGAGATTCAACCAATTCGGGAAGGGATTTTATCTTTAGAGAGGAGAAAGTTGAAAGAATTGGGATAATAAAAAACATGGATGCCAGCGAGGAAGTTATGAACAAGTTTTATGAGGTTATGAGCAATTTTGAATACGGAGAAATTGAGTTTCCATCTCTAAAGTATTCCCTTGCATCTTATTACATTATAGCAATGAGCGAAGCATCATCGAACCTCGCAAGATACGATGGAGTTCGATACGGTCATTTTTCTCCATTTTTAACTTCTTGGAGCGACTATTATTCGAGAGTTAGAGCAGAAGGTTTTGGAATGGAGGTAAAGAGGAGGATAATGTTGGGAAGTTATGCGTTGTCTGCCGGGTATTATGGGAAATACTATCTGAAAGCCTTGAGAGCGAGAACTCTGATAATAGAAGATTTCAAAAAAGCTTTCGCGAAATTTGATGTTCTTGTATCTCCAACAATGCCGTCCCTTCCATTTAGAATTGGGGAATTGAAAGATCCGCTGACTATGTACAAGATGGATGTTAATACTGTGCCGGTAAACTTGGCAGGTCTCCCAGCGCTGAGCATCCCAATAGGCTTTATTAGAGGTTTACCGGTAGGGATGCAGGTAATCGGGAATTACTTTGAAGAAAATAAACTCCTCAGCTTTGCAAAAATAATTGAAGAAAATATTTAAACAAGAAAATATACTTAATACCTAAACTACTCCTGCTCCTTATACGCTTTTAATACGGCTTCTACTATTTTATCTCTCGCTTCCTTGCTTACGGGATGGAAAAGATCTTGATAACTGCCATCTTTACCTTTCTTACTTGGCATGCTTACCCAAAGACCTTTTTCGCTCTCGATTACTTTTAAACCCTTCACAACAAACTCATTGTCTAGGCTAACCGATGCGTATGCTTTCACACTACCCTCTCCCCTCGTTTTATATATTCTAACCTCAGTTATTTCCGCCAATTTCATCCTCCTCCTATTTTCTTCTTAATACATGCAATTTACACTTCCGGTCTAGCATTACCTTTCATCCCTCCCCTCATCTGCCGATTCGGGGCTAAGCTCATTCCCGCGGGTCTCTGCGGCTATTCTAAATACCATTGGTTTGCGCGGGAATGTTCAAGTGATTACCCAAAGGAATATTTAAAACTTTTGTCTAGTTCATCAAAAGCGTATTCTGGTTATTCCAGACTAAAACTTAAAATATCATTAATAAATATTAAATAAATTATTAAAATACTTGACGAAAGAAATTAATTCACTCTTATATAGTAACATTATGAGAGCAGTCTGGAAAGGTTCGATAAGTTTCGGGCTGGTTTCCATACCTGTGAAGGCTTATAATGCTACCAATCCGAAAGAAGTACGATTTTCTCTCCTTCATTCAAAAGATGGAGGGAAAATAAGGTATAGGAAATTCTGTGAGAAGTGTAAAGAAGACGTTTCGGACGAAGAAATCGTTAGAGGTTACGAGATTGCGAAAAACGAGTATGTAATACTGACGGAGGAGGATTTGGAAAAAATACCATTAAAGAGCGTAAAAAGCATCGAAATAAAGAGATTCTTCGATCCAATTGAGCTTAGGGAAATATACTATAGCAGTTTTTATTATGTCGTTCCCGATAAGGGTGGAGAGAAGGCTTATGCTCTTCTCAGGGAAGCGATGAGGGCAACGAATTTGATGGGAATTGGAAAGATTGGAATGCGGGGAAGGGAGGGAATAGTAGCTCTTAAATGGTTTAATGGTGGGATTGTAATGGCGGGTCTGCATTATGTCGACGAGATAAGAAATCCAAAAGAAATCCCAAATTGGGGAATTGATGTTGAAATTAGCGAAGAAGAATTGGATTTGGCAAAAAAGCTGATAATGGCTATGAAGAAGCCTTTAAATCTTGAAGAATTTAGAAATGAGTATAAAGAAGCATTGCTTAAACTAATAGATGCGAAGCTTGCTGGAAGAGAGATAATAACCGCTGCTGAAGAAGTTCCGTCAGCAAAATCTCTTATGGAGGCTTTGAAGGCAAGTCTTGAAGCTGTAAAATGAGCTGGTTTGAAGAAAGAATAAGTCCAATGCTTGCAGTTAGAGGAAAACCCTTTAGTAGTCCCGAATATATATACGAAATAAAATGGGATGGAACTAGGGCAATAGCATTTGTCGATCTCAAGAATGAAAGGATAAGAATTCAAAATCGCAGACTGATGGAGATAGCATACAGATATCCCGAGCTGGATCTGCTCGATTTTGTTAAAGAAAGCGCAATTTTGGATGGGGAGATCGTCGTCTTCGAGGGGAAGTTGCCATCATTTTACCTGTTGCAGAAAAGGGAACATGTAGACAGCAAGCTGAAGATAGGAATTTTGTCAAAAATGTATCCCGCGAATTATTTTGTCTTTGATGTCCTATACACTGAATCCTTGGGATGGCTGACTTCTGAGAAGATAGAAAAGAGGAAGGAAATTTTATCGAGGATTGCCTTGAATTCAAAGAGAATCGCTCTAACAGACTTTATCGAAGAAAGGGGAGAAGATCTTTATGAAAAGGCTGTAAAGCTCGGGATTGAAGGAATAATTGCAAAGAAAAAAGAAAGCCCTTACTTAATCGGAAAAAGGTCGAAGTTTTGGATAAAGATGAAGAAAAGAAAAACGATAGACTGCATAATTGTCGGATGGTTGGAAGGGGAAGGAAAAAGGGAGGGATTTTTCGGTTCTCTGATTTTGGCGTTGAAATCCGGAGATTCTTATGTACATGTAGGACAAGTTGGGACGGGATTCACTTCCGAATTTATTGAATGGTTTTATAAAAAACTTTTGGAAATAGAAACAAACCAGCCATTTTTTGAAATTAGGGCGAAAGGGGTTCACTGGTGTAAGCCTGTTTATGTATGCGAAGTGGAATACCTGGAAGTTACGAGCGATTTGAAGTTACGCGCCCCAGTATTTGTGAGGTTGAGAAATGATAAAAGCCCAGATGAATGTCTATTACAAGAGCTTGAGTAATTCTTGTTGAGTAGAGAAAAATTTAAATCCAGACTACATGCTCACCATATCAAAAGTTTGCTGTTGTGAGACCATGATGATAGAGAAACTGGAGGAGAGAAAGGATCAGCTTGAGAAGGAGTTTCAGGAATTCATAAAAAAGAGGGATGAACTGAATCAAATAGCAAGAGAGAGTGCAAATAAGAGGGATGAACTCAACAAGGAAGTGAAGGAACTTGCCAGCAAAGTGAAGGAGCTAAGGTCTAAAAGAGATGAACTTAACAAAAAAGTCAGAGAGCTGAAAGCGGAGAAAAATGAGCTCTATAAAGAAATTGACAAACTCTACAAGGAGTTGGACGAGCTTAGGAAGAACATAGACAAGGGAGGCAGACCTTTGGGTGAAATTGAGAAGGAAATAAGGAGGCTGGAATTCAGACAACAGACAACAGTTATGACCATAGAGAAAGAAAGGGCACTTATAGAAAGGATATCAAAATTGAAAAAAGAGCTTGAAGAAAGAAAGGCCCAGCTCGAGAAACATGAAGAGTTCAGAAAACTAATCTCTAGGATAAGGGAGCTTAAAGATAGAGTTAGAGTTCTGGCCAGTGAAATAAAGGCCTATAGCGATGAAGCTGATAAATATCACGCCGAAATGACTGCTTTGGTGAATCAGCTCGATGAGAAAAGAAAGCTTGCAGATGAAATGCATGCGAAGTTCCTGGAGAGCAGAAAAGAAGCCGATAAGTGCCATGAAGAAGCTTTGAAGAGAAAAAGAGATATAAGGGATCTTGAAAAAGTAATAAAAACCCTCAAATCTAGGCAATACAAGACAAAAGAGCAGCTTGAAAGAGAAGAACTGATAAGAAAAGCGAAGGAAATCTACGAAATGTTCAAGAGAGGAGAAAAGATAGACACAGAGGATTTGCTTATACTTCAGAAAGCCGGTTTGATCTGAATTCGTATCCCATTTTTAGGGCTTTTAAGTTCATTTCGGGATTTTTCATAGTTTCTTTTATTACCTCCTCAACGTGCTGCAATTTGAATGGCATGTCAAATAGGGCTAGAAGAATACCCACCATTACTACATTCGCCGCAACAGAATCTCCGAGCTTTGCGGCAATCTCCGAGGCTGGAACTATATATACATTTTTTGCAATTTTCTTCAAGTTCCCGGCAATCTCATCAAGTTCCGGATATTTAGCGAGGCCAATGGTGACTGAGGGAGGTATTATCTTCCTTGAGTTTAGAACCACGCTGCTTTTTCTTCCTATGTATTTCGCGTATCTAAGTGCCTCTACCGGTTCAAGTGCCAAAACTATGTCAGCCGAACCATCAGGAATCAAAGGGGATGAGACATCGCCTATTCTGACATGGACTTCCACGCTGCCCCCTCTCTGGGCCATACCATGTGTTTCGGCTGTTATTGCGTTTAAACCGGCTTTCATAGCAGATCTGGCTATTAGGTGAGCAGTAGTTATCGCTCCCTGCCCTCCAACTCCAACTACAAGAATGTTGAGTTTCACGTCGGAAAGAATTTTTCAGATTTTTAAAACTTTGCTAAACCCAAAATTTAAATTTCGAGAGTATTTTTGTGCATTTCAGCGGTAGGCACAAAACAGTTGTAGGTGGGAGGGAGGGTTTAAAAATAATTAGCAGAATACTTAAACATGAAAAAGTGAAAAGAGTCATTTTTGGACAAATTGAGGCAAAAGGTTCAAGATCGGGTCATGGTCTGAGATTTAAAATCACCAGAATCGACTTGAAAGGAAACATAAGAGCAGTTCTCTCTCATGGCTCCTCTAATCAGGAAATACTTATAGTAACCAAAGCTTCGAGCAGAGAGGAGGGTGAGAGGATCGCTAAGGAGATAATGGAACTTTTGGTTTGAGGTGGATTAAAATTCCTTTTCCCAGCTTTTTGATTGAAACGAGCTCCATCTCTACCGGTTTTTCAAATGACCTGCCATCGCATATAGTTGGAGAATTTGAGCCGCCAATGAAAATTGGGGCAAAGTAAATGAATATGTCATCCACTAGCGCTTCGGATATTAGGGAAGAGATTAATGTTCCACCGCCTTCGACTAAAAGTTTTCTTATACCCCTTCCGTAGAGGTATTCCATAAGTAATTTCAGGTCAACTTTTTCCTCACCAAAAACGACGACTTCGGCCTTTTTTGAAATTCTTTCAATCCTTTCTTTACTGGCAATCTTAGCAACTGCTACAATAGCTTCTCCTTTTAGAACTTCCGAATCTTCTGGAATTCTGCACTTGCTGTCCACTATCACCTTTATTGGATTGGGTTTCAATCCATCTCCGATCCTTTTTTTTCTTAATTCCTCACTTTTAATATTAAGTTTGGGATTGTCTGCTAAAATGGTGCCAATTCCGACCATTATGGCATCAACGCTCGCTCTTAACTCGTCCACTCTTTTTAAATCTTCCTCACATGAAATTCTGAGCTGAATTCTTTGTTCGTTGCTAATTTTGCCATCTATACTTGAAGCGACGTTTACGATGACGTATGGTCTCATGAAATTAGAATGGGAGATAGATTAAACTTTTTATCTCCAGAGACTTTTGCGATTGTGCAGGTATTGTATTTATTCGTTTCAATAGTATTAGCATTGACACTTGCGAGAAAAATTGGAATTGGGCTATCTTTGCTGATAGCATCTCTTATCTTGGGAATTTTAACGCTTGGAATTGGCTGGAAACTTCTTACCTGCTTTCTTCAAATCCAAAGCTTTGAGATTATGCTACTGGTTTTCTTGACGTATACACTTGCAAATCTAATGGACAAACTCGGAATGCTTGAAAAGCTATCGAGATCTCTTGAGCAGTCTTTTGGATCGATCAGCATTTCTTTAATTCCCCTGCTTATAGGACTCATCCCAATGCCTGCCGGAGCACTGGTTTCAGCTTCAATGCTTTCACCTCTAACCAAAGACTCAAAAATCGGTCCAGAAAGAATAACGATTATAAATTATTGGTTCCGTCATATCTGGACTCCAGTTTGGCCTCTTTATCCTTCCGTAATTATCGCTTTAGTGGTATTGGGAATGCAATATGAAAAATATCTTCTTTCAACTTTTCCAATAGCTATTGTTTCTTTTTTACTGGGTTTAACCTTACTGAAGGATCTAAATTTTGAATTTAGAGCAGAAGGGCTGAAAGATGCTTTTATTAACATTTATCCAATTTTGGCGCTCTTACTGATCTATTTGATTTTTAGAAACCTTATAGTGGCAGTTATGGTCTCAATTCTTATTGTTATACTTCATAAAAAGGTATGTATTGAAGATTTGAAGTTGGTTATCAAAAAAGCGTTCGATTTAAGAATTTTGGCTCTTGTGTTTGCTGTAATAGGTTATAAGAACATAATCGAGTTCAGCAAGTCTGCCGAAGCACTTTACGAGGAGATTAGCTTCATGCCAGTAGAATTGACGGCTTTTGTATTATTCTTTTTAGTTGGTTTTTCAACCGGTATAGAGCTGAGCTACTCTTCTATTGCCCTACCGATATTTCGGGAGTTTGCAGAACAGCCAGGAAATCTACTTCTCGCGATTTCTGCCGGATTTTTTGGTGTGATGTTATCTCCGTTTCATTTATGCTATGCCTTAACTGTGGAGTTCTTTAGAGCCGAACTTGGAAAGTGTTATAGAATTTTGTTGAGCCTTGTGGTTCCCGCACTTATTTCTTCTTATATCTTCCATCTTCTTTTCTCTTTCTTTCTATGATGAACTAAAACATTGACACTCTCCACGGCTAAAGCCGGGAGATTCTTGCTTCTAAGGTGTTCATCTCGAAACGCCTGTAGCGTATGTAAGCCTGCCTTTCAAAGTTTAGCTCATTGTACAGCTTAGCGTAGCTGTCAGAAGTTTCCATAGGGCAGCAGTCCTCGATTATGAAAGTGTTCGTTCTCGACAATTCATCCCACGGTTAAAACCGTAGGCTTTCTTGTCGATTTTCATGTAAAACTAACAATGCGGGCATGTTGCCCAAAATGAGGCTGCAACGTAGTCCAGGTTAATGGGTCGGAAGAGGGAGCTTAGCTTTTGAACGGCAGATAAAAAGCTTAAAGCCTCCCTTAACGCCGGAAACCTCGTCTTTAAAGGCGGTAGCTCACGTATTGAAATGCTCCGGCCGGGATTTGAACCCGGGGCAGGGGCTCGAGAGGCCCCTATGTTTGACCGGGCTACACCACCGGAGCCCATCGTTGCTATTCTTCAAGGTTTTTAAAACTTTTCACTAATTCTCCTCTTTGTGGATAGGCAGATGATAGAAGGCAGTTCACGAAAAGAAATTCTAGGGTAGATAGTCAAAAGCTTTAAATAATTTTGGATAATTTAACTTTAATCGATGCTGACAGATTCCAAGGCCTAAAGTCTCCTTAGCGCTGGAAAATTTGCCCTTAGGGCGGAGGTAGTGCAATATGAAATTGGCAATTGCTGGGTCTGCCGGTAGAATGGGAAGGTTGGTTGTAAAGCATGCGATAAATGAAGGGTTGAATGTGGTTCAAGCTTTCGATATCGTCGAAGTGGGGAGAGATGCAGGCGAATTAGCTGGAATTGGAAGTATTGGTGTAAAGATTGAAAACGATATAGAAAAGCTGGATGCTGACGTATTAATAGATTTCACCAATCCTGAAGCTTGTCTAAAAAATGCAAAAGTTGCATCCCGAAAGGGAGTTAAGTTGGTCATCGGAACGACTGGTTTCAATCGAGAACAGAGAATTGAACTTGAGGAAGTATGTAAGAGGGTTCCTTCGGTGATATCTCCAAACTTTAGTCTGGGGGTGAATGCCTTCTTTAAAATAGTGGAGTTTGCAGCATCCCTTCTTTATGAATATGATGTCGAAATTTTCGAGATTCATCATAAGCACAAGAAAGATTCTCCCAGTGGAACTGCGATAAGAACTGCTGAAATAGTGAAAAAGATTCTTGCAGAGAGAGGTAGGAATTTGGAGCTGAAGTTTTGTAGAGAAGGCAAAAGGGGGAACGAAATAGGTGTTTTCGGGATAAGAGGGGGGGACGTAGTCGGAGAACACTTTGTGATGTTTTTTGGTGAAGGGGAGAGAATAGAAATTATACACAGAGCAACGAGCAGGGACTGCTTTGCAAGAGGGGCTATAATTGCCGCGAAGTGGATTGCAAAAGTTGAAAAACCCGGAATATATACCATGCTTGATGTAATGGGTTTAACTTGAATTTTTTAAATAAATTTTTACAACAGAAAGCCTCGCCCTTCAGGGCGGGGAGGAGGTCAGTCAGAACATAAGTATTATATACTCATCTTCACAATTATTGTGAGAGGAGATGAGTATGTTTGAAACTGTGATGGCCGACTTGTTGAGCGTTCCTGGAGTTACGGGGGTATATATTGCAAATGTAGACGGAACTTTAGTCGAATCCGAGTCAATTACACAATCAGATGACGAAATGTGTGCAGCACTTTGTTCTGAAATGTTTAATAGGGCATCAGAAATTTTGGGAAAGTTGTCGTCGGATTCGGTTGAGATGTTAATCGTTGAGGGCAAGAAAGGGAGGATACTTATATCTAAGATTGGGGACTTCATACTTGGTGTAATGGCGGACATTAAGGCCAACTACGGTCTTCTGAGAATCGAATTTAAAAAAGCGCTCGAGAAGATGACCACAGTGATATGATATGATAGTTCCAAAACTCACACTTACAAAAGTGGAAAAAGGGAAGTTTCAGGAAATACTGGAAATCATATCAAAATCTAAATTTTCAGGATACGTTAGGGTTGGATTTAAAAAAGGAGAACTGAGTTTAGGAGAGATTATTTTTGAGAATGGAAAACCTATAATTGCTGAAGTCTCAAAATTAAAAAGCAAAACGAGCATATCGGGAGATGCAGCTATAAGAGAGCTCGAAAATCTGGAATACGTGGTTGTGGAGATTTATACCATGACTACAGATCAGCTGAGAAAAGTTGTGGAGATGAACAGGGGTCTCGAAGTTAAAGAAGCAAAGGTTGAAATTGACAACAAAGTCAAACCGGAAAAAAAGGCTCTGTATGAGAAATATGGTATAAAACCCCCTGAGGAATGGGAAATACAGAAAATAATCAGAGACTCGCTCGAAAATTCTGAATTTTTTTCCGAAATTGAGAAGCATGACTCTCTTGCTAAGTACGGAATCAAAAGACCGAGGGAAGAAGAGATAGATGCAATAATATCCAATGTCTTGGGTGAATATGAAGAAGAGGAAATAAAGCCAGAATTTGAAGCTTTAAAGGCCGAGATTGTCGAGACAATAAGTTCAAGGTTAGGAAAAGCTGCAAAAAAGGCTGTGGATATAGTAAAGTCCTGTAAGAGCGAGAGAGATTTGATTCAAAATGCTGGAGCTATTGGGAAAGCCTTGAAATCTCTGACTGTTTTTGTTCCGAAAAAGAAAGTCGAGGAAGTGATTGCAGAGATAGAGAAAAGGATTGGTCAAAAGATAGTTTAAAATCACTTGGATTGCTCATCTGTTTTCCGCAAAGGAATTATTTTTTCGGAGTGAGCTGCCCCACCTAAAGGGTGGAGCTTCCAGCGTTTAGCTGGAGCTTTACGCCGCCAACCTCATCTGCTGGTTCGGGGGGCTCACAGCTCCCCCATCCCGCAGATCTCATTAACCTGCGGGCTATGTTTATGCACGCATTTAAATCCCTATCGTATTCCATCCCACAGATTGGACATTTGTAGATTCTGCCTACACTTATTCGGGCAACATGCCCGCATCCGCTAATTTTTACATGTTTTATTTATTTAAGCTTTTCTCATCCAATCCTGAAAGGCAAGGTTTTCGGTTATAAAGAAGTCTGAAATTATCTCTTCATCAACTTTTGAGGAATACTCGACGAATTTTGTTAGGCTTTCATCGGTTAACAATAAATTTTCAAAATAAAACTTTTTGGGAAAGTCCTTAGGAATTTCGAGGCTGTATCCCGCTTGTTCTACCTTTTCAATTGCTGAAATGACAACACCAGCATATTGCTTCGCTCTTTTTATCGCTTCATCGCTTTTTTGATCGATTGCGCTGTAAATTTGTAAAGCAGTATCGATCTCCTCCAAGCTTCTTCCTACTTTTTCGGCCCCCCGTTCAACATCTTTTAGGTTCTCCTTGTAGGTCTTTGGAGACTCAAGAATGGGCATCCAACCATCGCAGAGCATACCGGCAAGTTCTCTAGTCTTTTTTCCATTCGCTCCTATGTATATAGGGATGGGATGTAGGGGAGTTATTTGCAGAAATGCATCCTTGAGTTTGAATGCTTCACCGCTGTATGAAAAAGTTTCACCTTTCCAAAGTCTTTTTGTGATCTCAATTCCCTCTTTGAGCATTGTGAATTTTTTCCAACTTATTCCGAAGGGTTTAATATTCATGGCCTCTCCTGCTCCAACTCCAAGAAAAACTCTTGAAGGGGCAAAATGGCTCAAAGTTGCGAAGTACTGCGCGAGTATGGATGGATGGTATCTTGCAAAATCTGTAACACCAGTTCCTAACATCACTCTTTGTGTTTTTGCTGCGATCAAAGTCATAAGGGCGAGCGCATTAGGTGTTAACCCTGGTGGAACCATAAGAGTATGATCCGGGAAGACTAAAGAATGAAAACCAAGCTCTTCGCTTTGCAAGGCTATTTTCAATGCTCTTTCGACAGAAAAAACTGGCGGAGAAATCAGGTTTCCAAACTTCATAATTCGAACTAGACTTGCCCAATAAATAATTTTTCATTTCAGAATGTTTTAAAAAGCCACAGCCTACGTTTTTCATGAAGCTCATGAGCTTTGCTGAATTGATAAAACCTAAACAGACCCTTTTGCTTATGATCACATTCCTTATATCTTTTTTGGTTGCTGGTGGAAGAGAAATTACACCAGCAGTTGCAACTCTCTTAACAATTGCAGGCACTACAGCCCTGAACATGTGGCTTGATAGAGACATAGATGCTATGATGATGAGGACTAGAAAAAGACCTCTCCCGTCTGGGGAACTAAGTCCGAAGGCATGTTTTATTTATGGAACTACTCTTTTTTCCATCGGACTCTTTTTGGCCCTTCTCACAAAGATCGAATTTGCAGTAGTTCTTTTGTTGGGTTTATTTTTTGATATAATCGTTTATACCTTGATGCTAAAGCGAAGAAGTCCTTACTCTGTAGTCATTGGCGGCTTAGCCGGTGCTATGCCGGCCCTAGCCGGGTGGGTAGCCGTTCAGGGGTTTACGATTCCAGGTTTCCTAATAGCTTCGATCGTTTTGCTGTGGATCCCGTCTCATATATGGTTTATTGCAATTTACTTTGAGGAAGATTACAGAAAGGCAAATATTCCGACTTTTCCTTTGGTATTTGGAATTCAAAAAACTGCGAGAGTAATATCTTTATCCACTTTTTTAATGATTTGGGTTCTGATTGCACTATATCTGGTTTTTCCGATGCACCCGATCTTTTTCCTAATTTCGATGCCAATAACCTTATACTTTTTGTTGAAAGTGATATTTTTTGCCTTGAGACCAGAAAGATCGAAGGCCAGAGGAATGTACAAGCTTGCCAGCATTAAGCTCGGTTCAATATTCCTTGGAATCCTAATCGCAGGTATTTTGCGATGATTTTAAAGTCAGCCGCTCTTTTTTAGACAAACATATGCTTTGGCGGTTGTTTAGAAGTTATTTTCAATTTTTCCAGCGAATTTAGAAAGTCTTCTGTTTCGATGATTTCTTTTCCTTCCACTATTACCCTATGTAGTGTAGCTTTTATAACCTTTTCAACTAAATCTCTACCACTTAAACCCTCCGATAGCTCAGCAATTGTTTCCAGTCTTGCAGAGACTTTTAGTGGCAACTCTCTTGCACTCCTTCTCAATATTTCCAGTCTATCTTCATAAGTCGGAAGTTTGAACTCTATCTCTTCCTCAAACCTACTTCTTATTGATAGATCTATGAATTCCACTCTGTTTGTCGCAGCAATTGTGCAAACACCTTCATTATTCTGAATTCCGTCGAGTTCGGTCAGAAGGGCGTTGACTATCTCAGAAACGTCTCCTCTTAGATCTTGGTAGCTTCTATCTAAAGCAATTGCGTCAAATTCATCAATAAAGACTATGCATGGAGCAAGTTCTCTCGCTCTGTCATATAACTCGTGAACTTTTCTAGCACCGTCCCCCACGTGCTCCCCTATTAGTTTGGTCGATTTTACCGAGATAAATGGCGCATTTGCCTCATTTGCCAGTGCCTTGGCCATCATCGTTTTTCCGGTTCCGGGTGGTCCGTAGAACAATATATTTCTTGGAGCCCATTTACCGAACTTTTTCGGATTTCTTAAGTATTCGAGGATTACTTTGGCTTTCTTCTTCGCCTCTTCCTGCCCTACAACGTCTTCGAGCCTCACATTTTTGACTATCTCTGTTTCGATAACTCTGGTTTCGGATTCGACTATTATTTTAGTGGAATCCGAGATGTAACCAGAGGGGGGGACAGCTTCGACAACTTCAAAGGCGAAGTCGGGAAACATCTTCATGTCAAAGATCAATTTTCCCTTATAGACTATTTCACCTCTCCATTGTTCCCTAGCATAGACATTGAAGACTTTCGGGTTATCTACTTTCGGGTATTCAACAAAACTTGCTTTTAGAGGGTATCCCAGTGGCCGAAGTATGACATACTTGAGTTCAACTTCTTTCTCGCTCATTTGTTCTATTTTTGCATGAGTTCAAATAAACTTTTTCCCTCTTTGGAGGTAAAAATAGAGAGAATGAAGTTGACTAGGGAGACAAAGTCTCCGTTATATCTGAAGACAACATTTTCGTATACACCATCATCTAAAGCAATTTTCGGATAACTTTCCTTTGAAAAGCCTTCGGTGAGGACTATATCGTAGTCTTTGAAAAAGTTTATAACTTCTTTTAATTCACCTTTTCGTATTATTGCAAACTTTTTGTCTGAAACTAATGCAACGTCTGCCCCCGTTTTGAAAATTCTTGTAGAATCTTTCTCTTCGAAGTCGAAATCTCTATGCACATGCTTTATCACAGCAACTCTAAGACCATTTTTCATAAGCTCTGGAACTAACTTTTCTATCAGGCTCGTTTTCCCAGATCCCGATTTTCCGACTATACTTAGGATGATCATATTACTCTCTCGAATTGCTCAGCATTTTTTAATGGCTTTGTAGCATCTATACCCCATTTTGCAGTTGTCTCACCGGCTGATGGATCTAAACTGCTCCCTCTCGCACCAGTGATTATTACAAAACCTCTATCGGCTTGGAATCTAGTCGCAATTGCGTAGTCTATGTCTTCATAACTGAATATGTCTATATCTTCATCCACGACTATAACCCCTTTTAAGCTTGGATTTGCAGCGAGAGCCGCAAGAATGGCATTTTTAGCATCCCCTTCGGTTCTTTTCTCTATTTGGACTATCGCATGGAAGTAGTTTCGACTTCCAGTTGTTGTTGCAACGTTTTTAACTTTGCAGACGTTTGATACGAATCTGTAAATTACCGGCTCATATGGTATACCCATGAGAATTCGGTGCTCCATCCCACCGGGAATAATGGTGTAGTATATGTAATCCTTTTTGGCGAAGATCTCATCTACTTCCAGAATCGGTTCATTTCTTACATCATCGTATGTACCGGTTAAATCGACAAAAGGTCCTTCAGCGGTAGTTTCAGCGGTTAATCTTCCGAATAAGACAATTTCTGAGTCCGGGATTATCAGTTCATCTTTTTTGTAGACCGTTAGTCCATTCATTAGTTTTGAAGCGTAGCTGAATTCTTCGCCCGGCGGCACTCTTGTAGCTGCTGAAAGCATGAAAAGTGGATGGACTCCGATACATACAGCGACTCTTAGTTCTTCTCCGTTCTCAACAGCATCTTTCCACATCAAATATGTGTGCCTAGGAGCAACAAGGCGAACAGCCAGCCTTCTCTCATCTATGAGCATCATTCTGTGGAAGCTCGCGTTGTAATGTTCCCGCTTTGCAATCACAATTCCAGCAGTAATGTATCTTGCTGTTTTTGGGAAGAACTTAAGTATGGGTAATTCATAAAGATTTTTGGGCAACTTTTTGAGCCCTATTTCTTCGAAATTTCTAAAATCAAGCTTTTCTGGCTTTTCATAGATTTTGGCGAGCTCAACGGCTATTTTTTTTGGATCCGCATTTAAGAATCTTGCTAAAATTTCTCTTGAGCTCAAAAAGTTCATTGCAACTTTCTTTCCCTCAACCCTCAGAATCAGAGGGGTATTAAGTAATCCCTGATCTTTTAGAAAATCAACGACTTTGTCGTGCTCAAGGTTGACATCAAGGATTATGGGATTTATTTCCTTTATCGCGCTCCTTAAATTCATAAAATCAAGGCTTTGACTTTTCTACTTTTGGCAAAGCTCTCTCTATTTCCTCAAGTAAAGCCTCGTCGCTTTTGCCTTCTGGATTTATCCCGAGATCTCTGGCAATCTTTTCAAGCTTTGCCCTTCTCTCCTCTTTTGACATTTCCATTTTTTTCTCAAGTTCTCTTAGTTCCATCTCGGCTTCTTTTTGAGCTTTCTTGAACTCGGCAACACCTCTTCCCAGACTTCTTGCAACTTCTGGAATCTTGCTTGCACCAAACAAAATGAGGACTATTAAAGCGATTAGGATAATTTCTTGAGTCCCGATGAACATCTCTGCGATCTCCATTGAAGCCCCTAGTTTTGCAGATTTATAAGTTTTCCGCCTAGTAGCTCGATAGTTTGAGTTATAAAATAATGGGGCCGGTGGGATTTGAACCCACGACTTGCGGGTCTCTTCGGTCAGCGCTCCAATGGGTCATCACATTTCAGCAGACCCACAACTCATCACACCACTGGAGCCCGCCGCGCTTCCTGGCTACGCCACGACCCCCTATTTTGTTATATTCTCGCTAAATATAACTGTTTTGGTTTCGATGAGCGAAAGAGATTTAAATCTTCTCATAACGTTTATTTTGCGCTCCGGTGGTGTAGCCCGGTCAAACATTCGGGCCTTTCGAGCCCGCGCCCCGGGTTCAAATCCCGGCCGGAGCATTTTTAAAGCCGGATCTTATAAAGGGGATATTCACAAAACCAGTTATGAATTAATGGCATTGGCCAAAGGAAATCTGTCTATTTTCTTTCTATGTTTAAAAATTCGCAGACTTTCTTCGCTAGGATATCAAATTTTCCCGAGTAGAAGTGATCCGTATCCAGTATTACAAAATCTTTAGGTTCACTGAGTTTGAAAAAAAGATCTAAACTCTCGGATAGAGGTAGGAATTGGTCCTTTTTTGCAATTATAAAGAGTTTCGGTACATTTGCATCCTTAAAAACTATTGATCCAATCGATGGTAGGGGGGAGATGAAGATAGCAGAATTGCAGATATTTGCAACATTCGAGGCGACGACACTTCCGAAGGAATATCCGAGAACCGATACGTTTGAATGCCTCGATTTTAAGAACTCTATGCAAGTCTTTGCATCTTCAATCTCTCCGATCCCATTTCTGTAACCTTTGTAGTCAAAAGAGAGTGTAGAAAAACCAAGTTTATTCAGCTCTTCCGAGATTCTCACCAGTCTGACATCAAATCTATTTCCACCCATAAGTGGGTGAGGGGGACATAGAAGTACAGCTTTCTCTCCTGAAAGGCAGTAACTTGCTTCAATTCCGCCAATTTCAATCTCCATATCTATCCCTTATCATTTCAATTGCCTCTTTTGCGGGTTCTGAAAGGTTCGAATCTCCTAGAAATCGCTCGATAAGTGAAATGTCCTCTTTATCCCCGATCAAACCTAGCATCATTATTGCATCCTCCCTTATTCTTCCGTCGTTGTGATTGAGCATATCTATTATTTTTTCCTTTGCTTTTTTACTAATCTTTCCTCCGTTCTTGAGGATGCTCTCAATTAGAGCCATTGCACCAAGGCGGATAAAGAAGTTTTCATGCGCAATTAGCTCAGCGAAAATCTCTGTCCCCTCCAAAATTTTCAGGTCGTCTATTTCTCCTCTTTCGAGTTTGTGAACAACGTAATCGTAGTAATTTCCTTTAAGACTCGAAAGTATCAATTTTTCCAAATATCTCTCACCCAGAGCGCTTCTAATTATAATTTTGTTCACGATAATTGTTGGTACTCCGTAAACACCTTTCATTTCAGCAATTTCCGGAAATAGAGTTACATCAAGAATGTGGTGTTCAAATCCATGTTTTATTGCAATTCTGTTCAAAGAATCCACTGTTTGCTTGCAGTTTGGGCAGAGTGGAGATATAAATGTAAGGATTTTTACTTCCGATTTTTTCAAATTACCCTCAAGTTCGGATGACATCTTTAAGGCAAGCAGAAAAGATTCGAGATCAGAATGCCTCGGTACTGTGTGAAAGAATAAATTAGCTCCTTTTATTTCGATAGCTGGTAAGTTCAACTCTTTTTCATTCTCGCTTTCGAATTCGTAGTCCATTGGAATCATTTGGCTCAAGTTTTTTATGAAATCAAGCATCTTGTGATCGTGGTATACTTTTATGGGAACTTTTTTTGGCAATTCCCCTACTAATCTCTTAACCAGTTTCTCTGTGAGCATCAAATGGATTTGTAGGATAAATTTTTTAAGCTTTTTGCAGAAGTGTGATGTGATCAGCTGTCCAGAAATTTGGACAGAGTTTTTTGAGAAGTACTATTCGGAAGAGTTGAATAAGTTGGCCTTCCGTATAATGGAGGGTGGAGATAAAAGGTCCATTTACATTAATTTTACTCGTGATTTGCTTGTTTTTCAGGAAGGTAGACTTGGTGAAGAACTGCTCGAGCATCCGGATGTTGTTTTAACCCATGCCGAGCAGGGACTTGCAAGATCGACAAACATCTATGGTGTCTCGCTTGATGGGTGCAAGCCAAGGATATTTTCCCTTCCAGCTACGAAGAAAGTATTGATAAGGAATCTCAGAAGCATCCACATTTCGAAATTTGTTGCAATAGAAGGAATAGTCAGAAAAGTTACAGAAGTGAGACCGAGAGTAGTTTCTGCCGCATTCAAGTGTCTGGAATGTGGATCCCTTTCCTATGTTTCCCAGGATGAGTCTTTGCTTAGGTATCCTAACCAGTGCGCTTGTGGTGGAAAGAGGTTTGTATTCATGCCGGAAAACAGCATTTCCGTTGATAGCCAGAGGGTGAGAATACAAGAATATCCGGAAAACCTTAGAGGAGGCGAGCAACCGCAGAGCATCGATGTAATACTGGAAGCTGACATAGCTGGAACCGTCAATCCTGGAGACAGGATTATTGTCAACGGAATAGTAAGGGCAAGGCCAAGAGGAATTCAGCAAAGAAAGCTTACTCATTTGGACTTGTTTGTGGAAGGGAACTCGATTGAAATTGTTCAGCAGGAGTATGAAGAGTTTGAGATAACAGAAAAGGATAAAGAAAAGATTTTGGCGCTTGCAAGAAGCGATGATATATATGAAAGGGTCGTGCGAACTATTGCTCCATCCATCTATGGTTACGAAGATGTTAAACTGGCCATCGCTCTTCAGCTTTTCGGTGGAGTTCCTAAAAAACTCCCGGATGGAACTGAGATCAGAGGGGACATCCATATTCTCCTAGTTGGAGATCCGGGTGTTGCAAAATCTCAATTGCTTAAATATGTGCACAGAATAGCTCCTCGGAGCATTTATACAACCGGAAAAGGCACAACGACTGCAGGACTTACGGCAGCGGCGGTGAGAGATGAAATCGATGGAAGGTGGACGCTCGAAGCAGGGGCCTTGGTTTTGGCAGATAAGGGAATAGCTCTTGTTGATGAAATAGATAAGATGAGGAAAGAAGATAGATCTGCTCTGCATGAGGCGCTAGAACAGCAAACGATAAGCGTCGCGAAAGCTGGAATAAATGCAATTCTTAAAGCGAGATGCGCTCTTCTGGCAGCGGCGAATCCAAAATACGGTAGATTTGATCGCTATTCTCCGATTGCCGAGCAAATAGAACTCTCTCCAACCCTTTTGTCTAGATTTGATCTGATATTTGTTATGACCGACGAACCAAATGTTGAAAGGGACAGGAAGCTTGCGGAACATATATTGAGCATCCATCAGCTTGGGGAAATCATTGAAAAATCTAGCTCCATTACCGAAGATCTAAGACAGAAAGTGGAAAAAATAGAGCCAGCAATCGATCCCGATCTTTTTAGGAAGTACATCGCATATGCAAAGAACATAAATCCAGTTTTGAGCGAGGAGGCTAAGAAGAAAATTGGGGAATACTATATTTCATTAAGATCGAAGGCAAAGGAAAATTCTCCTGTGCCAATTACAGCAAGGCAGCTTGAGAGTCTTGTAAGACTTGCAGAAGCGTCTGCAAGAATTAGACTCAGCGAAATCATTACCGCTGAGGATGTCGAGAGGGTGACCAGAATAATGGAGAAGAGTCTTGCGCAAATAGCGGTAGATCCAGAAACAGGGGAACTGGATATAGATTTCGCCTTTGCCGGAACATCTAAGAGACAAAGGGATAGAATTTGGACGATAAAGAAGATCATAGAGGAGCTAGAGGAAACCAATCAGCATGGAGCTCCTGAAGAGGAGATAATAAAGAGGGCCGAAAGTGAGGGAATTGAAGAATCAAAAGCCAGGGAAATTCTTTCAAAGCTTAAAATAAACGGGGAAATTTTTTCCCCGAAATTTGGTTTCTACAAAATAGTCAGAAAGAGATGAAAAACATATATATAGTGGCCTTATGAGTGAATTTAATGAGGGTATTTAAAACCGGTGTTCATCCGCTGGACGTTCAGCTTGGTGGTGGGATACCCGGCGGTTCTGTTGTTTTGATACTGGAGGAGCCAGGAGCTGGAGGAGAAGTCTTCTCATACCATTTCGCAATTGAGGGATCAAATTCCGGGGAAAATGTGCTGTATATAGCAACAGATGACAGTGAAAAGGATTTGAAGAGAAACATAAATTTATACTTTCCGAATTATCGGGAATTTACCCTGATAAGCCTGAAAAACAGAGAAGAGGGTGATGCTAGGGGGTATCTGAAGAAAACCATGCACGACCCCCTAGGGGGGATCAAAACTATAATAAAAAATGAAAGATTTGATAGAACAGTGGTGAATAATCTCACCTACTTCTTTTTTAATTATGCAGTGGAAGACGTTTCTTCTCTGGTGGGATTCTTCTTAAGCGATGCGAAAGAGAAGGAATCAGCCTATCTTCTACTTCTGACAAAAGGGATGCTTGACGGAAAAATTGAAACCATGATGAAGCACCTCTGTGACGGCGTGATTGAGTTATCTCTTAAGGAAGCCGATAACGAAATCCAGAGGAGAATGAAGTTCATAAAGTTTAAAGGAATAATAGTTCCGAGGGTTGTGATAAGGTACGATTTAACGGATAAGGGTGTGAAAATGGAGTCCACAATGAGGGTTATATGAGAGTGACATTTGGATCATCGAAACAAATTTTTGGTGATTTTGCCTGTTTCATAGATCCGAAGTTTGTGGTGGATCTATCGACCGTTGAGTTTGCTGCGAAAAAAGCTTTTAAGAACTGGGAAAATGGTAGAAGAATATCAAAAAGTCTTGCAGTTGAGATACTTCTATATTTCGCGGCAACTAGACAGATAGAAATTGCAAAAAAATTGACGGCAAAAGAAAAAGCGGTTGTTGTTGTCATAGATGAGGACGAATTTTCAAAGATCGATTTTAAAGAGCGGGACTTTGTGCCAGAATACGATCTGAGGGAAGTTATGAATCTTTACGAGATAACTGAAGAGGAGCTGGAAATAGTTGGAATAAAAAAGCTCCCATTGCTTGTAAGGGAGAGAATAGCTCTTTTTTCGTTGCTCGGTGAATAAATGAGAGCGAAGGCATATGCAGCAGGAACCGTTTTAAATGCTTTGGCTACGGGAATTGGTTGTGCTTTCGGAATAAATCTAATTTTGGAAGTGAAGATTAGGCCCTCTGATGAGAACGTCTTGATTGTGAATGGAAAGGAAAGGGGTACGGAAGTCCTTGAAAAAGTTCTGAACTTCTTTTCGGAGAAGTTACGTGTAATCGTTAAATCCGAGATTCCTGAAAGGAGCGGCTTGGGCAGTAGCAGCGCTTTCCTGAACGCCCTGTTATCGGCAATAATGAAGAAGAATGATAAAAAACTCTTCGCCTCGGAAATACTTAGGGTGAATGCGGATCTTTCACTGAAAGCTGGTATTAGCTATACGGGTGCGTTTGATGATGCCTCAGCATCTCTTTTGGGGGGTTTTGTTATTTCTGAGAATTATAGGCGTGCTTTGAGGGAGTGGTTTATTTGTAAAGGCTACGCTGCGGTTCTGATTCCTAACTTTCAGCGAGGTAAAGTGGACTGGGAAACAATAAAAAGAGAATCGCAGAAGCTCGGAAATGTTGAGGAGAAGTTGAGAAGGCATGATTTCTGTGAAGTTATGCGAAAAAACACAGTTTTTTACTGTAGCTTGTTGGGTTATCCAATAGATATTGCTGAAAGGCTTTGGAAAGAGGGAATATGTTGCGGCCTGTCTGGAAATGGCCCCTCTTTTGTTGCTATAGGAGATAGGAGCGATGTTATTTTTGCAAAGGAAATTTGGAGCGAGTTTGGAAAAGTTCTCATCAAAAAGATATCTGAAAAACCGGCAGAAGAAGTTTTAATAAATAGGGAATTATTCATTTGATTGAGAAACTTACTTTTTCTTCGTCTCCTCCTCCTTTAACACCCTCCTCAGTATTTTTCCCACAGCGGATTTCGGAAGCTCATCCCTGAACTCTATTATCCTCGGCACCTTGTAAGCTGCGAGCCTTTCGCGGCAGAACTTTATTATCTCCTCAGCCG
>Ga0272449_1000596_pt1 | contig 42170 bp, 54 predicted proteins | sample YNPCB0241_FD_198679 | JGI IMG/M metagenome (GOLD analysis project Ga0272449, IMG submission 198679) | Hot spring sediment microbial communities from Yellowstone National Park, WY, United States - YNP-CB-024-1 | ecosystem: Environmental > Aquatic > Thermal springs > Hot (42-90C) > Sediment...
AACTTCCTTGCTTATCGCCTTTTAAGCTACCCGTATAATTGCTGTGGAAAACTAGAGAAATCCAAAAGAGGCTAGAAAATGGAAAACAAACAAGGAAACAGCTGGGCAGAGTGGTTCACAGTCCTAAAGGTTCCAATCCTGAAGATAACCATAGGAGACCAAGTATTCTTCTTTTCCCCCACCCGCAGAATCAACACCCCAGGCGAGCTACTCAAAGTGCTCAAAGAAGACGCCTGGAGAATTATAGATTCAGAGAAACCATACCAAGCCAAATTTCACGAGACAGCCCGGCTATTCGACTACCTTAACGCTCAAGAAGTCCAAATAGACGTAGCAGTTTTAACAGCAGAAGCCGGCTGGAAACAGAACAGAGAAAAAGCTAGACAAATACCCATCAATTTCCATGCAATTTTTTACGACAAAATGTGGAACAAAGAAAAAGAAATAACCAGCCAAAGCCTCATCGAGGTATACAGCCTCAAAGGGGAGGTACGCATTGTCCCCTCCCAAGGCATCCCAGGATACCGACAAGAAGCTATAATTGAGGGGAAAAAGCTTGTGAGGCTACACGGGTTGTTCGCTACAGACAATGAACCATTCACACCAGAGGACGACCCTATTTTGAATGAACTTTTTAAACACGCAAGCATTAACAGTGAGGTTCCCCGTCTCAAACGTCGGGGAGACAAGAAAAACTTGTCTGGCTATATGGATATCACTTTCTTCCTAAAAGAGTAGCAATCGTGTAACAAAATAGAAAGACGCGTTACCTTGTGGTGGTTTGGGGACGAATGCAAGGAAGATTTTTAAACATGTTTCTACGATAATTATTGATGTGCGATGAAATATCTGTTATTTCTACCCCTTATGGAAGAACATTTGAGTCGTTCCTTTACATTCAAAGCAAAGCTTTAGAAGAGGGAAGAAAATGAGTGCACAAGTAAATTTCCCACAGCTAGACATAGACAGGGTAACAACATGCATAAAGAATGCAGTTCTAAGAGCGGGAAACGAGGAAGAAGTAAGAATGGGTGTCTCAAGGTGTATAGAAGACGAGATTCTTAAACCCCTCGGTATAAGCCAAATAGGCAGATACGAGTACACACTTGTCTCTGGAGCCAGAGTAGACGCACTATACGGCCACGTAATAATCGAGTACAAAGCCCCTGGAAAACTAACCACACCCCGCGACATACAAAGGGCAAAAGAGCAAGTCATAGGATACATAACAAAGGAGGCTGGAAGCAAACAGGAGTACAGCAGGTACCTAGGAATAATCATAAGCGACAGGATAGCATTCGTGAAATACGACGCTAGAACAGACACATGGCTCCTTAGAGGTCCCTACGACATCAGAAGAGAATCAATCATAAAACTCATCGAGGCACTCAGGGGTCTAAGGAGAAAACCACTAGGCGTCGACCACATAGTTAGAGACTTTGGTCCAAAATCACCAGTAACAATGAGAATGGTCAGGATTCTCTACAAGAAGCTCTTGGAAACAAAGAATCCAAGAACCAAAATACTATTCGAGGACTGGCTTAGGCTATTCAGACAGGCTACAGGATACAGCCCAGAGGAATTAGAAGAGCTCCCACAGCTTGCAAAAGAATACGGCTTGGGAGGCAATGTTCAATACGACGCTCTTATATTTTCTATCCACACATACTATGCACTCTTGCTGAAACTCATAGCGGCAGAGATAGCTTATCTCTACGGAGCCGGAAAGTTCCTAAAATCCTATATTGCACAACTAGACGATTCTTATGCAAGGGGAGGAATAGAGGAACTCAGAGAAACATTGAAGGAGCTAGAAGGAGGAGGCATTTTTAGGAAACTCTTAAGCGTAGAAAACTTCCTAGAAGGAGACTACTTCTCATGGTACGTAGACGAACTCGACAACGAGCTCGGCGACGCAATTTCCCAGCTTATCAGACTCCTATCAGACTACGAGGTCGCCACACCACAGCTAGAACCCGAGTTCGCAAGAGACCTACTCAAAAGACTATATCAAAACCTTGTCCCCAGCGAACTACGACACAAGCTTGGAGAGTTCTACACACCAGACTGGCTAGCAAACCTACTCCTAGACGAGGTAGGCCTCAGCATAGAAAACCTTGAACGCCTAGGTAGCGAAGACCCCTTGAAACCACTAGAGCTCAGAGTACTCGACCCGGCATGCGGCTCAGGCACATTTCTAATCCTCTACCTAAGCAGGCTAAGAATGTATGCAGAAAACCACCACATGCTAGACCAACTCTTACACTATGTCCTCGAGAACGTTGTGGGCTACGACATGAACCCACTAGCAGTACTCACAGCCCGGACAAACTATCTTCTACACATAGCCGACCTCCTCACTTATGCAAGCGGCACAATAGAAATCCCAGTCTACCTTGCCGACTCAATAATGCTCGAGAGAAAAACAGACACAAGCTTCTCAAGTAGCCCAACTTACACTCCAACAACTACCTATGTTTTTAGAACCGTAGTTGGAGACTTCAAAATACCCGCATCACTCGTTCAAAAGGGATATCTTCCAAGCATCCTCTACGAGGTTTCAAAAGCCATGGAAAGCAAATATACTGTAAACAACTTCAAGAATAGAATTAAAGCTTTCTATACTCTTGATGAAAAAGAACTAGAACTCTTAGTCAGCTTCTATGAAAAATTACTTCAACTCGAAGAAGAAAAGAAAAACAATGTCTGGGTCGCAATCATACGGAATGCCTTCGCGCCAATCCTCCGAGGCAAATTCGACTTTGTCGTCGGAAACCCGCCCTGGATAAACTGGGAAAACCTACCAGAAACATATAGGGAATCAAGTAAACCACTATGGCTGAAATACGGTTTACTAAAAACTATATCGACAGGAGGCTTTAAAAAAGACTTAGCAATGCTTTTCCTTGTTAGAAGCTTCGATCTTTACTTAAAAGAAGGAGGCAAGCTTGGCTTTCTCATGCCATTTACCGTATTCAAAACCCAGGCGGGCGCCGGCTTCAGGAAGTTCCTTGCAAGCAAAACAAAGATACTTGTCGTACACGACCTAGTTACTCTATACCCGTTTGAAGGCGCGGTTAACAGGGCATCTGCAATAGTTGTCGAGAAAATCTACGACCTTGGCCTTGAAAAAATCCCCGAAGACAAACAAAAAGAGATAAACAATGCCTATAATGCCAACATAAAGGGTGTTCTGCACGTTATATGGGTCAATGCTAGTGGAAAGCCCATACCTCAAGATTCGGCCCTTAGTGACGTTTTAAGGCAAACAAGAAGATATAAGCTAATACTAACTCCGATAGATCCGAAAGAGCCAGAGACCCCATGGATGCAGATTACCCAGAAAAACCTTGATGTTGCGAGGAGGCTTTTCAAGGGGCGTCAGTTCTATGAGGCTCATGCAGGAGTTTATGTTGCACTAAATCAAGTTTTCTTCATTCAGCTTAAGGGGAAAACTCCGGACGGCAAATTGGTTATTACGAATCCCCCAGAGGCAGGGCAAAAGAAAAAAGTCAAACAAATAGAAGCAGCAGTTGAAGAGGACTTAGTTTATCCTCTTATCAGAGGAAAAGATATAAAGAGATGGTTTATCGGTTACCGAGACAGATATATTATCGTACCTCATGACCCTAGAACTGGTAAACCTATCGAGTTAGAAGACTTAAAAATAAGATTTCCAGGCATATTCAACTATTTGAATGACTACAAAGAAGAATTAAAAAGGAGAAGTATAAAACCTTTCCTATCCCTGCGAGAAAAAATGAAAAAAGCCAGAAACTCTATTGAAAAGGGAAAGATTGAAGAAGAACTTGAAAAGCAGTTCTATATTATAGATAATATAGGTTCATATACCTTTGCTCCATACAAGGTTGTCTGGAAAAGAATTGCTGGGGCTATTACTGGTAAAGCAGTTAGTTTTGCATGTAGCGTTATCGAGCCCATAGAACGGAAACCTGTGATACCGGATGATAGTACAATCTTGGTGGACACAGATTCCCCCGAGGAGGCTTATTATTTGGCCGGGTTTTTAAATTCTCTTGTTTCTCGGACTATAATTGCATCATATACGTATGAGCTAAGGCAAGAAACACATATACTAGACTTTATTAAGGTCCCAAAGTTTGATTCTAAGAATTCCACGCATTTGAAAATAGCTGAGCTTTCAAAGAGAGCGCATGAATTAGCTAAATGTATTTATGCCGAAAAAAGGCCTGCTTATTGTAGTGCCATTGATGCTGAGGATGAGCTCAGAAAGGTCGAGAGAGAGCTTGACCTGGCTGTGGCCCAGCTTCTTGGGCTTTCTGAGGATGACTTGAAGGAGTTTGAGAGGCTCTATGCTATTTTGTCTGGGGAAGAGTTACCTGTTGAGGAAGAGGTAGAAGTTCCGCAACATCCAAATGTGAGTGTTTTGGGCACTGTTATTAAGCCGGGATTACAGTCCTTTGTAGAGGTTGATGTTGTTAATCCTAGCGGCGAGGAGATCGAGTTTCACTATGAGTTTCCGTGGGGTAGCGGCTCTTTTAGGCTTGTTGAGGGGAAGTATAGGATTGATGTGCCTCCCTTGTCGCCGGGCAAGTATAGGGGTGTTCTAAGGTGGGTTTGGCGCGGCGAGGAGCAGGCTAAGGAGGTTGTTGTCGAGGTTGAGGAGCATGAGGGGCCTAGGAGGCCTAGGACTCTTACGGGTCTCTAGGTGGCTCCTGTGAGTGAGCTCTATAACAAGGTTGTGAAGTATTTTGGGGACTATGCGGTTGATAAGAGGCTTGCATATGAGCTTGAGCTTTCTAAGATTCCGAGGTACGTCGCAGAGTACTTGATTGCGGAATTTAAGGGTGAGGGGGGCGACTGGCAGGGGAAGCTTAGGAGATTTATTCAGGAGAATTTTTATGAGCCAGAGGAGAAGGAGCTTGTAAAACATAAGCTTGTGACTCAGGGGACTGTTAGGCTGGTCGATGAGTTGAGGGTATTTGTCGACATTGAGACTGAGACGCATATCGGGGTTATTCAAAGTTTGGATCTTTGGGCAGAGGTTCCTGTAGACATTGTCGAGAAGAATAAGGCTTCACTGGTCACAGGGATGTGGGGGCTCATAACGTTGTCCCTTTCTGTCGAGGGGAAAGAAGTGTTCGAGAGAACTATTAACGCTGTAGTTGTGGATTTTAAGCCTTTCCAGTGCCCAGAGATAGACCCCAAATTGATGGAAGAGGCTAGACCTTACTTTACCCTGGACGAGTGGACTGAGGTTCTAATCAATACCATTGGTCTTGATCCAGGCGTGTATAGTCCAAGGCAGAGGATGCTCTTCCTTTCTAGGCTTGTCCCCATAGTTGAGTGCAACGTAAATTTTGCAGAGTTCGGGCCCAAGGCTACGGGAAAGACATATCTTTATAGGAATCTGAGCAATTATGTAAGGATCATTTCTGGCGGGAATATTTCTCCAGCTATGCTTTTCTACAACTTGAAGACAAGGGTTCCAGGAGAGCTCGCGGTCAAAGATGCGGTTGTATTCGACGAGATTAGCAAGGTTAGGTTTAGCAACCCAGACGAAATGATGGGGAAGCTCAAGGACTATATGGAGAGCGGCATGTATGAGAGGGGAGACAAGAATGTTATGTCAGATAGCTCGCTGGTTTTCATGGGAAACATCGCTGTCGAGTCAAGCGGGTCAGGCTACGTACCTGTAGAGGATCTAACGTATGTCCTCCCAGAAGCAATGAGGGACGCCGCTTTCATTGAGAGAATTCATGGGGTTGTCCCAGGCTGGGAGCTTCCAAAGATCTCACAGGCAAAGTATCATCTTTCAAAGGGGTACGGTATAGCCTCAGACTACTTTGCAGAGGCTCTTCACTCTATGAGGAAAGAAAGCCTAAGTAGCCTTGTGACCCAGCATGTCGAGCTGTCGGACAATTTCAAGATTAGGGACGAGAAGAGCTTCAAGAGGGTGGCCAGCGGCCTGTTGAAGCTCCTATTCCCGAATAAACAGTTCGACAATAACGAGCTCAAGCTCGTCGTCGACATGGCCCTAGAGTACAGGCAACGCGTCAGAGACTGGCTACACAAGATAGACCCAGGAGAATACCCCAATGAAAAGCTCTCAGTAAAAATTCTTGGCTGAGGCTTAATCAATTCAATTTACTAATCATATCTTCGTTGGTATCGTTAGTTACTTAAACTTATGCATGTATAACGGACAAGCATATTTAAACTCGCAACTCCGGCACTTCCACTCCTTGGGTGGCTTTGGTTCTTGGCCCTCGGCGACTTTCCTGAATGAGTCGAGGACGAACAGAGCGTTATCTACATCTACGTTTTGACTCAAAAGTCTCTGTTTGTTTTTCTTCGACTATGTGAATTTGAACCCTTTTCCTTCGTCTCTTGAAGAAGTAGCCGTAGAGATCTGCCTGCGCGAGGGCTACAGGCTTAATGTAGTTATAGAGGAAACGGCTACTCGTCGTCTTAAACTCATACACAAAGTCCTCTGTGATGCCGTCCGGCACGCCCACAACGATGTAGTTGCTCCACTTAAAGTTCCACCTAATAGTGGGGTATTTCTCAGCTAGTAGTTCTTGAAGGATCTCTCCACGCCTCTTTGCATCCAGCTCCTCCACCCTTGGATACAAGAGGATCTCCCTTCTAGACCCCGCTTTCAGGGTTGTCTCCCGAAATTTTTCTGTCTCTTCTTCCAATAGTTTTTCCACGTCGCTGAATCCTATACCGTCTCCTATCTGAAGTAGCTCCTCTACGCTTGTAGGTTCCTTTGAAACAAGCCCCAGCCGCACAGAATAGGTTATCCTGTCGTATAGATAGCTTGCAAAGAACATTAATTCATCCCTCCTACTCTTAAGAACCGACATCACTGAACACCAGTAGTAATCAGCTATGTTGGCCATTCCCACAAATGCAAGTCGATTTTCACCATATCCTAGTTTATGCTTCTCAAGCCTGAGCAAGTCCAAAAGCATCCCTTTGAAGCTCTCTGTGTCCAGGAGTCGGTATTTATCCCTAAAAGCTGACAACAGGAATCGAAGAAAGATCCTGTCATAATCTTTTTCTTCGTTCACTAGGATTACCCGTCTATAGTTTATGGTTCTCTCCTAATTAAACTAATCCAATCCCCACAACCACGTGTATAGCAACACATAGCTCATCCAGCTTGCATTGGATAGTATGCATGGAGCGGATAAGAAATAAAAATAAATAGATCCTTGTCGAGAAATTTGTTGAAGTTTTATGAATTACTGGACTCTTGTCGGTACGCTTGACAACTGGATGATTGGGATCGAGAGGGGCGTCTGGGGCGTTAGGGAGAGGGCTAGGCCGCTTTGGGGCAAGATCGAGCCGGGCGACAAGGTCGTCTTCTACGCCGTGAGGACGGGCGTCCTCGGCTACGGGATTGTGGAGGGCAAGTTCGAGGGCGGGGAGCTCCTCTGGCCCGAGGAAAAGGAGAGGGGCGAGCCCATCTGGCCGCTTAGGCTCAAGATAAGGGTCGAAAAGGTCTTTAAGGAGCCAAAAAAGAAGCCAGCCAAGATGCTTGTAGCCTTCCCAATAAACAAGCTAGACCCAGAAACATTTAGAGAAGTTGCAGGTGAATCTATCAAATAGTTTGCCTGTTCGCCTCCCGTAATTTCACCAGGCTTATTTTTGCGTGGTTTAGCCTTAACCTTTGTTTATGAAGCCGTGTTCTATCCTTAAGTCTTCGTTTGTATCGTAATCTGTTATGATCCGTATTTTTTGATAAATGTCTCGCCTGTTTTCGAGAAGGTATGTAGCATAATCGCATGCCTTTACTGGGTGCTTGGGCGTAGTGAAGATTATGTCAAGGATATACCATGTATCATTGATTTTGACTTCTGGTAAGGCGTGGTCAACTTGGTCTCCTAAGACTCCAACGATCCTGGTTTGGCAGTGTAGGCTGTCTCTGAGGAGGCGTGTTAATCCTAGTGCGAAATCTTCACATGCACCTGTTCTGGATGTTGCTGCCAGTTTTTCGGCGAAGTCTCTGGTATAGTTTGCGATCGGACCTCCTATTGGAAACCTAAAGAATTTATAAATATAAAAAAGCCTGGGCTTGGGCAATGGCTTCCCATATGTATTGAAGAATGATTTATTGTATTGAAGTGTGAGATTCCACGCATTGGAGAGGGTACATGTATTGCTAGTTCCCTGAATAACTACATTTGATTTGTAAGTAGTCTCAACAAAGAAGATAAGTGCTGAGAAAAGAATAAAAACCATGAAAAGAAGAAATGGGACATGTTTTTTAATGAGAATACCTGTCACGAGTAGACTCATAATTAAGAAAATATAGAAGTAAAAGAAGATGGTGTTCCATGTTATAAAAAACAAAAATAGAGCAAAAATTAAAGCCAGGAATCCTAAGACTAATTGAAGGATGAGCTTTATGTTTTTACACAGAGATTCTTTCTGCATAGGCTTAACATTTGACGACAAGCAAAAATCACGAATACATACTATGAAGAAACTAAAGACTGTAAAACTGGTTAAGAGTTCCAATATATTACCGGCATTAATGCATAACCACGAGATTAGGGCGTAAACTACGCTACCCATCACGAAAATTGTGCAGGTAAAAATTTGTCTCATCTTCTCTCGGCTTATTGTAGTTCGTTTTCTCGAAAAGGGAACCACATTTTTTCTGTACCTGTTTAGTATTTAGCTCTTGTGGCAAGATTCATGAAAGTTGAATTTTAAGGGAATGAGATAAATGACCTTTGTAAATAACGTAGACATTTTCGGGAGTGTGATAGCAAGGAAAGAAATTTCTAGCTGGGTTTATAATAAGGCTTTGAGAAAATGCCTTCCCATAGGGTTCATCAGAGATGCGGGAGCATGATTGGCCTGCCCATAGATGTTGTGAGATATGTAGATGTTTTGATTGATACTGGCAAGTGTGGCAAGCATGACATCGGCTTGGAGATTTATACTGAGAACCTGAGCGAGGAGCTAGACTTGGAGGTTGCTCTGGAGCTTGGAGTCAAGAGGCTCTTTGAGTGCCTTGGAGCTGGGGGGATACTCGACGAGGATTATCTGAAGGCCGCGGCTCTGCATTTCTTGCTTGACTGCGTGGACCGGAGGATGAAGAGCCTGGGGACGTTGGTTTTCGAGGGGAAGGCGAGGGAGGCTCTGGAGAACTGTGTCGACTGGATTGATGCGAAGCTGAGGACTCAGAGCTATAGGTATTTCTTTGGTGAGGGTCTAGGTGAGATAGACGTGCTTGTCGGCTATATGCGGCGCTTATTAGACGAGCATGGCGCTGTGCTGGAGCGCTGTGTAGACTACATTGTGGAGGAAAACAGGTCTAAGCAGACTCCAGAGATTGGTTCGGGAACAATTGCAGGGCTACTCTCGGAGGTCTGCAGAAGGCGTGGGATAAAGTGCCTCTTTTATGTGAACGGGAAACTCTTGCCCTCAGCTTCTGCCGCAAGGAAAGCATTGAGCCTTCTCAAGAAGGGCGAAAAAGTAGAACTTGTAAGCATAGATGGGAAAATTCGGATAACTGCTAATAACAGCGAAGAGTTTTTCACTAAAATATTGGAGGTTCTTGGCCAATGAACGAGAAGCATATTTAGCACGGCTTCGAGAGGAAAGAATTAATATTGCTATACTTGTATAATTTTGCGATGAGCTTAGAGAACTTTGTTTCCGAGCTAGAGTCGATGGGTTTTTCTGAAGAAGTCATACAAGAGGTCGTGCAGGCTTTATCAGATTTGTATATAGGGGGTAAGATACCCTATAAGAATGTGTCGAAGGGGTCTAGCGGTTTTTACTCCTCTCCGGCTAGAACAAAATATTGGCCTTACAGCGATATAGTTGAGAAAATCTTGCTGCAGTATGGCTTCGTTGATACAGGTAGCGCTTTTACTGTTTATGCTCCTGAAGCTAATTGGTATTTCTTAGCCTTAACCGAGAAAGGTGTATCAGTTGCCCGGGAAGCTTATATGAGTAAACTCGAAGAAAGCCTTGACTTTGTTAAAGAACTCTTGAGGAGATACAAGAAGTTGGCGCCGATACTTTACTATGGGGCTATTTATGATGAGAGTCTTAAAAGAAGTTATTTTAATAGTAAACCTGTAGACAATATTGACAAGGTCCTAAGATTTGAAACAACTTCGATCATTGAGGCTAAAATAGGTAAGGCTCCCGAGCCGCCCCAGAAGAGAAGGACGTACCATACCGCGGACGAGCTGTGGGGTAAGGTTAAGGACATATATGAGAGGCAACCTCTCGACATGGTTAGTGTAGCATTTCAGGCTACAGAGCAGACACAGACTGTTACAAATGTTATTAACGAGTTCTTTTCGCCACTATATGAGAGACGCCTAGTACTACTTATTCCATCTTATAATACAAGAAACGTATATACAGACTGGGAGAAGTGGTATGTTACAAGCGAATTTCTCGAGGTAGTCAAGGAATCCAATGTTGGGGTCGACCCAGAAAAGCTTAAAGAGTTCCTAACAGAATTTGTATCCCTCTTCTTGCTTTACCTCGGCTCAAATCATTACACCAAGGGCGAAATCCTAAAGGCCTTAGAGGTCATTCTAGACGAGAACAAGGAGCTCGGCCTTTCATACGATAATGTTCTCGAACGTTTTCGCGGCCTTATAGGAGAAATTAGCTCAACTACTGGTAGCATCTCGCGCTTCAACGAGTACGGCGCAGGAGAAAGCCCACCCTTCATGGTGATGGGTCGGGAGCGGCTGGACAAAGCGATGATGGAGTATCTCGAGCTTCTTGGCTCTAGGGCTCTTTCACTAGCATAGATTTTTGGAAAAACGCAACCGTTTTCAATGGGGGTATCTATGGATTACTTTCTCCTATGGATGCTAGTTTTGTTTTAGCATTTCTTCCTCTAGGAAGTTTTGTTGGTGTCTTCACTTGCAGAGTTTGATGAGGTCGCTAATGGATACTTCTTTAACTTTTATATCGTCTACCTGCCGTGTAATAATTGGTCTCTAAGACCCCAGACTGACTTTAGTTTTAAACTTACTTCTGGTAGTTGATCTTAAGGAATTTCTCTATTATTTTTAACTTTAAAGTAAATCTTGTTTCTTTCTCTCTTTGTATCATAACCATATACTAGACCAATGCATGCTTTTTTAGGTGGTTCGTATTTTCGGAAAGCCTAATGGTATACTATGCATATGCGCAATAATCTAATTATGTCTTTTTGATGCAGGAAATTCAATGTAGGGATTTTCTAAGACTGGTTACATTTTGCTATGCGCGCTTAGATATAAGTACATGCTTGTAGTATAAGAGTCTGTTTTCTTCACTTGGCAATGTACCTTCAAAAGTTTTGACGCTTGGTGTTTCTATGCCAAGGGAACCTTGATATTCCTTGATTATTTCTGGGACGAGATGGTCACATAGAATTGCGCGTTTTCCTCTAGCACATATGAGGACTCCTTCAAATTCATCGATTCTACTTTTCAGGTATTGGAGGTATTCCTCTGGAGTTCTCGAGCCTATAAAGAGAATCCCTATTTTCCCCTCTGCTATTTTAGTTAATAGTTGTTGCATTTCTCTGCGGGTTAGTTCTATTGTGCTAAGATCGTTTATGGGGCTAATCTCTTGACTCTTTAATTCTATGATGGGCATTATTACTCTGTCGAGCAGTGGTCTCGCTTCAGGCGGAGGGTTAAGAGTGATGTTTGCTTCAAGTTCTTTACTATCTAGTTTAAGAATTATTTCCTTGGACTTTGCTTCATTAAACTTTCTCTCAAGCATCAGCGTAACTCCTTTTCCTACGAGGCTTTGGGATAAGAATGCGAATTTGTATGAGTAGTAAGTTACTAAAGAGTCCCTTAAATCTACGCCGAGCACCTTCTCATATTCACTAGATATTATCGCTTCGAAGGCTTTTTGTATGATGAAAGCGATTTGTTCTTCATAGCTCATGTTACCGAAAATGGTTATACTGAGGATTTCTTTTCCTCGAAGCTTTCCAACTATGTTTTTCTTGAAAAATGCTCGAAACCTGGAATACAAAGCAACGTCATCTTTGTATGTCGTTTCAACGACTATTTCTTCTGGTAACTTGTTGAGAATGAGACCTAGCTCTTTTAGGTTTTTCTTTGCGTATTTAAGAACGGATGAGTAGGTTTTCTCGAGTCTTCCTAGATCTTTTAGAGCAACTAAATACTTTATTGCTTTGAACATGGTTTTTATTATTGGTGAAGCAATTAAACCTATTATGACACCAACGACTAAAGAGAGAACTGAGGAGAACTCTTGCTTGATAAAATTTAAGATTTCGTCGAACATGTTAAGGGGGACTTATTGAGAATTTTGCTTGGCATGATGGCTTATTGCATATGAGTTTTATTGAGGAACCATGTGCTATGAGGGCATAGATGTTTTCACGTGTCACAATGTCTCCACATATGGCGCACCTGTACTTTCCAGAGTTAAGGTCGATATTGTATAGTTTGAGGTACTTATCTACATCTGAAGGTCTAGCAAAGCTTATAACAGGGAGTAATTTTTGAAGGGAGGACTGTGCGTTCCTCATTATTGAAGACTTCATGTTCCTCATTATTCTCCCTATAATAATACCACAGAACACTCTTATTTAAAACTTTTTAATTATATGATAATGTGCACCTCTGCACGTACACCGCTGGGCTTCTCATAGGTCTGGCTATGACCACTACCTCGAGGACGGGATCGTTATGGTAAAGCGTTGGAGAACACCTTCTTCAGCTCTTTTATAAACTCGTTCAGACTCACTAGCTCCTTGTTCTTCAAATCAAGGGTGTAGAATTCAACGCTCCTGTAGTGCTTCCTCACCCTCGACAACCTTAGGTGTAGCAGGAAGCCGAAGTTGTCCATGACGATGTTCACCTTTGCTCCTCTGTACTTCCTAATGGTCTCGACGAGCTTCTTGTCAGCTCTCTCCCTCTCCGAAAAGAGTCTCTACCTCGTAGGCCTCGCCACCCTCTACTTGGATATCAGGGACATTTTCTCCCTCGCGAACCTCTGTCTTCACAATCTCCTCTATTTCTTCCCTACTACTTAGAGCGAGCCCCCTCTTTCTTAGCTCCCCGACCAGGCTTCTAACTACGAAAACCTTTATCGCGTAGTGAAGATCGGATTCGTTCTCTGCCCTAGTGTAGCACGCTACAGTAACATTAAGAACTAGCAAGAATACTATTAAAGTCACTACTAAGAAAGGTTACTCTCATTTAAACGATAACCATCTATCTTTTCAACAAGATTACTGCATATAGGCATGGAGCTATGTGATGCTGTTTGATGTTTTAGTCTTTTTGGTCTTCGTATTGGTCTTTGTTGGGAGGGAGACTAGTGGTGTGGAGTTTTGGCTTCTTATGAATGCGAGGTAGCCGTCTTGGGACTGGAGTTTTCGGCTATGGCTGGCTGGTCTATTGCTTTGATGAAGTGTGTGCTTTTTTGCCTGCGCGGTGTTGGCGTTGTCTCTTTTTTCTGTGGCTGGGGCGAGTGTTGTGCTGTTTGTTTTCTGCCTCTTCTTTCTTTGCCTCGTAATACGCGTATGCGCCGGCGAAGTATGCCTCTGTGAGGGGGTCTAGGCTTTTCCACATGTCTTTGAAGACTTGTCTGCCCTGGGTGGTTACGAGGTATTTGTCGCCGGTTTTCTGGACGTAGCCGTGAGAGATAAAGTCTTCTAGGATGCTTTCTATTGCCGAGAGATTCACAGTTACGCGCCTTGTCTCGCTTATCAATTCGTAGGTGGACTCTATGACTCCTTTTATTGTTTCAGGGTCGAAGTAGTCTCTGTCTTCTGTGATGAGTGCAATTATTGCGCCGACGGTTTCGGGTTTAGGCATGCTGTGCAAGCACCTCGACGCGGGCTGTGTCTTGTATATTGGTTTATGGTGTTAGAAGTATTTATTTCTAGCGCGGGTTGTCTATAAATTTTTTGAGTGGTAGGAGTCGGTCTTTTTAAAGGATCTGTTGCTTTAACTAGGTGATAGTCACAAGGGATCTTCTCGTGATTTGGGGCCGGCTCTCTTGTAATGCTAGGTCTTCCTTCTCTTAAGGATTAGTTGCTTCACGAGAATATTCCTGCCAGAATAATTTGTCCGATTACGATATATATTTGAGACGCAAGGATGGACAAATGTCTTTCAGAGAACAGGGTATGCAGGAGGCTTGGTAGGTCTCGGTTTAGAAGAATGCTTTTATCTGGGCTTTTCGAGGTTATGCTTGGTTGTGCCTGGTGGTTCAGGCTGTCGTGAGGGTAGGTAGGAAGTACGCGGTATACCTTCCTAGGAGCGTCGTGGAGAAGCTAAAGCTCAAGGAAGGGGAGAAGCTTATCCTGACGGTGGAGGGTGAGAGCATAGTGTTGTGTAGACCCCTGGATTTCTTCGAGGAGGCTAGGAGGAGTCCTAAGAGGTTGCGCCTGGCGCTTGAGGAGTTCGAGAAAACCAGCGTGGAGGCTCAGGAGGAGCTACTGGGTTCTAGCGATGCTCAGGGTGCTACTTGACACGTCCTATTTCCTATCGGCCTTCGGGGCGTACAAACTAGAGGAAAAGTTACTCTCGTGTGAGAGCATGGGTTCGCGGTTTTTGCTTCTGCGCCTTGATTGTTCTTTGCTCTAGTTGTCTTCTTCCTCAAGCTAATGCTGGGGGGTCGAAGTGCTATGGAGTGCTCTATGAGCGGGATTACAGATTCTAGCTGGTTGTCGTGAAAGGCTGAGAAAGCAGATGGGAGCGTGGTCAGGGAGCTGAGCATATCTTTGTGAGCTTCTAGCCGTCTGGGGTTATTAGTTCCAGGAGAAGGGTTCAAAAATAGCTGGCTTCTCTAGAGTACTAGGGGGATTTTTGCCTTGATTCTGTGCTCGTCTAGCTCGTCTAGTGGGATGCCTGCGATGTGTGTTGCTAGCCTCAGGTCTCCGGTTTCGACTAGGAGCCTTAGTGCGGCTCTGAGCGGGTCTGGCTGTTTCTCTATGTATTCCCAGTCTGTGCTTTTGGCTCTTATCTCTCTGGCCTCGTGCTCGAGCTCTTCGAGCTCTTTTAGCGCCTTGGCTAGGGCCCGCTTGTTTATGGTGAAGCCGAACTGCTTTGCAAGCTCAGCGGTTTCAGCTGTTGATTCCATAGGTTTTCAGCCTCGTCTTCGAGAATACAAGTCCTGTGTCCTCCTTATAAGCTTTAACTGCCTCTGCAAGGTCGTCGCCGTAGATTAGGGATAAGATGTCTAGGCTGTCTAGTACTTTCACTGTGGAGTAATCTTTTAGGATTTGGGCGAGGTATTTGGGTGCCTTGTTGTCTGTTAGGACTGCATAGCCTCTGCGCTTGGCTACTGCGAGGCAGTATGCCTCTGGCGGGTCCAGTGTGGGTAGCCTCTGCGACCTGGAGAACTCGACTAGTCTCAGGGCTTCGACCTCATGGTCGTTAATCCGCGGGATGAGGAAGGCGCGCCTGGAGGCTAGCCATGGTGCAAGCATGACTCTACCTCTGGCGCCCATCTCGTCCAGAACTATTACTGGCACTGCTATAGACTCGAAGACCTCGAAGATCCTCTCTCTTTCCCTGAAGCGGAGCCAATGCACAAGGAAGCACGTGTCTGCTACTGCCGTGCTCATACGACGACCGGTATCTTGGCCTTAATCCTTATTTCGTCGAACTCGTCTACTGGGAGGCCGGAGATTTTCGCTGCGAGCCAGAGGTCCCCATTCTCGACGAGAACCTTCAACGCGGTCTTAATAGGCTCTGGCTGTTTCTCAATGAATTCCCAGTCTGCACTCTTTTCTCGAAGCTCTCTTGCCTCACGCTCAAACTCCTTGAACTTCTCCACGGTTACTAAATGGGCGCGGCCGCTATAAAAATGCTACTCTCGTGGAACCATGGTAAGCGACGGGCCTGAGAGAGTCCTGTGCATTGCTAGGTTTTGGATAGGGTGTAGCTAGTATGTATGGGGGTGGTTTGTTTGTGCCAGAGAAGATACTAAGCTATTAGGAAGATAATCGGAGCTATGTTTTTGACATGTTTTGTATTTAAGGGGCTTGCTTTAGCATTAATAGGAGCTCCATCGGCCTGAGTTCTCTCTTTGCTGGGTCTACTTCTAGCCCAAGTTCCTCGAGCGTTGTTGCGCCTAGGAGATATATGCCTTCGTCTCCGTAGACGGCCAATGTGTGGGCTTGTATGCCCTGGATCTCGATTCCTATGATTCCTACGTCCCTCTCGGCGACCTGGTTGTTTGCGAGCTTGAACTTCCTCTTGCCAATGCTCTTCACGCCCATCTCCTCTAGGAGGCTTCTCGGCAGAACCGTATATATGGCGCCTGTGTCGACGAGGAGGAGTATCTCCCTCACGTTTTCAGGTTTCTCGACGTTCCAGACTTTTGCCTTGATCTCGATGAAGGCCATAGCAGACTTGCTAATAAAGTGAGCCCAGCGATAAAAGCTTTTCCCGGTGACACGGCAAGCAACTACACGCGCGATGAAAACAATAAATAACCTTTACAGGAAGGTTCGCCCGCCAGTTCTCTTAATTATCGATTAACAACCTAGAGGAGGAGGATGGTTTTCCTATGTTTCCGGGAGCTAGCTTAAATCAATCGCGCGCGGCTAGCGATTTGTCTTGGGATCACTATGACGGTTGTGCCCGTGATCACGAGGGCCTGTGCTTCGATTAATCTAGACACGCCCAAGTTTCCTATTTATCATCTTCCTAAATGTTTCACTTGATTCATTTTTGAGCAACGAATCTAGTGCAGCAACATGGATGTTAAACAAGGATAGCTTATTCTTTACATAAATTTTTAAATGGTTTGACAAGTTAAACTATAGGTGCGATAGTTTGACACTACGTCTGAAGGTTGGGAAAAAAGGATATGTGATTCTTCCAAAGGCTGTAAGGGAGGCGGCTGGGATAGAGGAGGGAGACGAAGTAATAGTGGAGGTGGATGATGGTATTATTCTTAAACCCGTGAAGAGAAAGGTTAATCCTGAAAAACTTCGAGAAGATTTCAAAAGACATGTAGAGAGTCTTAAAAGGATCAAAGGCAGAAGAGAGCCGAAACCAGGCGAGCTAGCAAAGTCTTATCTTGAAGAGGAGTTTGAGAATGAAAGCATTTATTGATACGCCCATTCTTGTGTATCTCAATACGCTCGAGAGTGAAAAAACTAGGGCTCCTTATGAGGACTTCTACCTTGATTCTTTGCTAAAGTACAGTGTTTATACTAATGTTTTGGTTCTTGATGAGCTAATTTATGTGAGTCAGAAAAAGTATGGTGTTCCATATGAGGTATCAATAGAGTTTATAAAATCATTTGTTATGCCTTATATAACAATATTAAGCATTGGCGAGGAGGAATATAATAACGCAGTATAGTTTATGAGGATAGGTCTCAAACCATCTGATGCACTTCATCTTGGAGTGATGAGGAGCAACGGAATCAATCTTATTATTAGTGAAGATGAGGATTTCGACAAGGTTAAAGGAGTTAAGAGGATCTGGATTGGATCAGAGTGATTATTTCAGTACACATTAGCGCGCGCCCTGATGTGATAGGCTCAGTAATGAGGTTACCTTTAGTAATTGGTGTAGGTGCATCGTGTGCTCATAGCGCGCGCTATGAGTCGACCCTTGAATTTACCCGTCTCGGCTAGGTCGAGGAATACCCTTAGGAGCACCGCGACCGAGAGCTTGTTGTCTATTGCGCCCCTGCCCCACACGTAGCCGTCTTTTACTAGCCCCAAGAAGGGGTCGACTGTCCACTCTTCTGGGTTTGCTGGGCCGACGTCTAGGTGTGAGAGGAGGAGGACTCTGGGGCCCGGCTGTCTCGACTCTGCCCATGCGACTATGTTTCCCCTGCCTGGGGCGCTTTCTAGCAACTTGTACTCGGGACCTTTGCCTTCGATCTCTTCGACTATGAGCTTGGCGGCCGGTGTCTCGTTTCCTGGAGGGTTAGTGGTGTCTACTTGGATGAGTCTAGAGAGAAGCTCAACGGTCCATTCTGTGGCCGTGTCTTGCATATTGGTTGATAGTGTTAGATCTATTTATTTCTAAGCGGGGACTGTGAACTAGTAGAGGAGTAGTGCCCTTTCCTTGAGTTTTCCAGTTACAGGATCTACCTCGAGCTCTAGGACTTCCAGGGTTGTCACACCTATGAGGATCTTGTCAACGATGTCCAATATAATGACTGGGACTACTTCTGACTTTCCCATTATCTCTATGTAAGCTCTCGACCTCTCAAGCTCTATAATGCCGGCCCCCGTCTCTACACGGGACCTTCCTTTGGGTCTTAGCCCTAGCTGGCTAGCTATTTGTCTCGGGATAACTGTGAGGGTTGCGCCTGTGTCTACGAGGGCACGTGTATCGATTATTTTTGATACGTCCTCGCTTCCTATTCTAACATCTACCCAGATGTGGCCCATAACTAAAAAACATTCTCTAGCCTAAAATACCTTTTCTCAATTCTTTCCACCTACCTTTAAAAGGAACTTAACTATGCCGAAGGGCATCTAAAACCGCCCTGGATTGTTAAGCCTAGCGCACCGGCCGAGGCCTTGTTAGCCGGTCGCGTAGAAGTGGAAGAGGAATTTGATGACAAGATTTCTATTTGTAAGGGTTGCATAACATTGTTATTATTTATCATAACTTTGTTATTCTGATTATTTTGAACAGAGAAATCCAAAAATAACTATATTATGCTTAATAATAACAATGTTATTATTGAATAGCGCGCGCTGATTAGGAAGAAGGATCTAGAGATGTACCTAAAGCAGTAGCGTGTCGTCCTTTGGGCTAGTCTTTTCATGAGTCAGCGATTTTTTAGTGGTGCTATGTCTCTTTGTTGTCGTTTCCATTGGGGGTTTGGGGGTTAGATGAGCCCTTTTTGTCTTAGTTCTTGTAGCATTCCTTCCTTTATTTTTTCTCCTAGTTCTAGAGCGTCTTTCTCGGTTAGTCTGCTTTTTGTTGCTAATGCTTCTAGTACGAGTTTCTGGATTGTTTTTGAGTGGAGGCATCTCTGCCTTAGGATTTTTATGTTAATGAGTCTTAGTAAGATATGGGCTAGCATCTTTTTTGCTTTCTCCATGATGTTCATGGCTAGCTTCTAATTGTTTCCATAAATATTTAGCGAGTGAGTTGCCTGAGTCGGCTAGGCATAGATTTTTATAGAACTAGGGGAAAACTGTGGTTCTTGTGGAGTATATTAGGGTTTTGGATAGAAAGGGTAGGCTACTGTTGCCCAAGGAGTGGAGAGAGAAGTATGCGAGGTACAGGCTTGTCCGTGTGAGAATCGAGGGGGAGAGGATTATTATTGAGCCTGTTAGGCCGGAGGACTTTTCTAATGAGACTGATCTCATGGATTCACGATTGAAAAGCGACGGTAGGGGGGAGACGCGGCCGAGGCTTGTTGGGGCCGATTTTTAGGCTAGGTTATCCAGACTCTTGCTTTTCTTAGGGTTTCGATGAAGTCTTCTAGGTCTAGTCCTGAGAGTTTTTGGCTTAGTCTTAGGTCTCCCTTTTCTATGAATAGGATTACTGCCGCCCTGACTCTTGGCGGGAGTGTGTTTATGTAGTTCCAGTCCGCGTTTTGTCTCCTCATTTCGGCTACTTCTTTTTCCCGCTCTTCGAGCTCACGTAGTATGTCGCTCATAGTCCTATCCTCTCAAGGTCTTTTCTTGGGAAACTGTGTAGTGTTTCTTCTTCGTATTTGTAGACTTCTTCCTTGCTTATTAAGTTGCGTATGGCAAGCTCTAATAGTACTTCTAGGGCTCTCCATACTTTTGCCCTTGCATAGAGGAATTGAGCTGTATATGCTGCGCCGTTTTCTGATAAGACAATGTAGCCCCTGTCAGATGCTACTGCTATACAGTAAGCCTCAGGGTAGTCTAGACGACGTACGGGATATTTAGAGCTGAGCTCCATTAGTCTAAGTGCTTCCTCACGGTAGTACGTAAGTTCTGGGAACAACGCCATTCTTCCTCTCGACAAGTTTTCGACCACCCACGTAACAGTGTTCTCTGATTTTAACTCATTGAGTACAGCTTCGGGGAGCCAGACCGTATCAAAAATCTTGAACAAGAGGTCTCTTTTGGAATACTTTGCCCAGTCGATCAAGAACGACGTATCTGCAATCGCGTTAGTTGACATGTGGTATCCTCGCTTTTATGCGTTGCTCGTTGAATTCTTCCACTGTTATGCCGGCAATTTTTGCAGAGACGTAGAGGTCGCCTGTCTCGATGTAGTGGATTAGTGCTAGCTTTAGCTTGGTTGGCTGGTTGTTGATATAGTTCCAGTCTGCTTGTTTTCTCCTGATTTCTCTAGCTTCTTCTTCCCTTTTTTTGAGCTCTTCTACTATGTTGTTTTTCTCCATCGCTCTTAATCCCATTGTCTCTAATTATAAAACGGCACAGGTAAGCTTAAATGTTTGTGTCAAGGCGGTACAGACAGGATTAGGGTTAGTGGGGCCACGTGTTACGATGTTGATAGGTACTTGTTTCTGATTTCTCTGAGTATGTCTTTGTCTGTGTGGAGCTTTTCTGCTAGCTTTGTTAGTGTTTGGGCTGTTTCCTCGTCTTGTAGGAGTGTTGCCAGGAGTCTTTGTATCTGGTCGAGGTCGGGGTAGAACATTTTTGTTGTTACCCCACCGTCTATTGTGATGTTTGTTCCTGTTATCCACTGTGCGTCGTCTGATGCAAGGAATGCTACTAGCGCAGCTATGTCTTCTGGCTTTCCTACGCGTCCAGCGGGGTGCCACTCGTGGTCAAGGGGTGTGAGCTGTGGCTGTCTGGGTGGCACTTGCCACTGGCTCGTGTCTACCCATCCAGGGGATATCGATATCACTCTTATGTGGTACTTTGCTAAGGAGACTGCTAGTGCGTGGCTAAGCGCTACTATTCCTCCCTTTGACGCGGAGTAGGGCTCTGTGTTTGGCTCTGACTGGAAGGCCCTTGTCGACGCGATGTTTATTATGACTCCACCGGTCTTCTTCATGTATCTGACGACGTGTTTTGTGCAGAGCCATGTGCCGGTCAGGTTTGTGTCTATGATTCTTCTCCACTCTTCTAGGGTCTGCTCCTCGATGCTTTTGCCGGAGAACCCTATGCCAGCGTTGTTGACGAGTATATCTATTCTCCCGTGCTTGCCGTATAAGTCTTCAACAGCTTGTTTAACCATTTCCTCGCTTGCCACGTCTACCTTGTAGAAGACCGACTTTATCCCGTTCTTCTCGAGCTCGCGTTGCCTGTATTGTCCTGCTTGCTCGTCTATGTCGAATATTGCTACGGTGCACCCCTCCATGCCAAGCCTAGTGGCTATGGCGGCGCCTATGCCGCGGGCTCCGCCTGTAACTATGCATGTTTTTTCCCGAAATCTATCCATGAGAAAAAAGGTTTGTTTGATAATTATATTCCTGTTGTTTATAAAGGGGGAATGAGTCTTTCTTTTATTCGTAGGGATATGATTCTAAGGACAGCTTGCTTTATACATTCTTGTTTTTCGCCATGCTTTCCTTATTGTTTCAAATATCTTATTGATTTTTTCTTCTTCTGTATCTTTCCAGATGCCTGCAAACTCCGAAAATTCTAACTTCTTCTTGAGCCTTTGCCGCATCGTCCTAAAAATCGTTTTGTGGTTTATATATTTCAAAGGTAAAGGTATGTCTGCTTCGAGGATACAGCTGTAAGAAACGCCTATGGCTCCTACATCTTGCTTAGAAGTGTTAAAGCTAGGTGTTTTACTTTGTTTTCTTCGCTTTTTCTTAGGAAGTATTCCTCGTTGAAGTCTCCCCTCGCCTTTGAGTATGCGACTATGTCTTTTGCCTTTACAAGGTCTTTGACCCCCCTGTTTAGGGACGAGACTAGGTAGAGTACGGCTAGGTCCTCTGGGGAGAGGATGGCTACTTCACTAATTTGGCCGATTTTTACGTGTCTTCTCCTCGCTACTACCTCTGGGTCGTAGTTGTAGCCCTTGGGCTTTACGAGGTCGAATCGGAAGCCCTTTATGTAGAGCTTGTACTGCCAGTGCCCAATATCTATAGGCGATACTTGAAAGCGGGCGGACGCATATTCGAGGATCTTTTTTAGTTTCTCATGGTCGTCTAGGTTTACGAGGAAGTCTACGTCTAGTGTTGTTTCGGGAGGGGCGTAAAAGTTTCTTGCGAACCTGCCTATTAGGGCGTATTCTGGGAACCACTTTTTGACTAGCCTGACCGCTAGTCTCAGTGCGCTGAGGAATCTGTATTCTGTTGCCATGCCTTAGCTCCCAGTAAAAGTGCAAGTACAACGAGATCTGTCCTCGTGAGGCGTGTAGCTGGGTCCATTTGTCTTTCAAGGTAGTCTCTTATCTCTTCTGGGTCGACACTTAATTGCTCTGCCACAATGAGGAGTTCTGCGAGCTTGTTGTTGGTGGATTTTCCCAGGTAGAATCTCTTTGGCCTCTTGTACTGTTTGTCCCAGAGCGTCACGTAGAGGTAGCCATTAACCCTCTGAAACTTCACAATATATACTATGAAACCATAGTATATAAAAATTACCCTCCCTAGGGTACCGTGTCATTTGTGCAAAGAGCATGTGTTTTCCCTCAAAAGGAAAATGATATATGTATGTGAGCGTACAACTTATTTGTGTCTAGGCAAGGTTCTATTTTGAGTGGTTGCAGAGAGCAACTTGTCTGGGTTCCTAGCGCTGGTGTGGGTCTTTCGGGTGTCCTCCATCTTCCCGCTGGTGTCTCTAGGCCGGTGCTTTTTCTGCATGGGTTTACTGGCAACAAGACTGAGAGTGGTAGGCTTTATACGGACATGGCTAGGGTACTCTGTGACGCAGGCTATGCGGCTCTAAGGTTTGACTTCAGGTGCCACGGAGACAGCCCGTTGCCGTTTGAGGAGTTCAGGATATCTCTTGCGGTGGAGGATGCGCGCAATGCTGCTGGATTCTTGAAGAATGTTCCTGAGGTGGACGGGACAAGGTTCGGCGTTGTTGGGCTAAGCATGGGCGGAGGAGTCGCTGTGAGCCTGGCGGCTGGTCGTGAAGATGTAGGCGCCCTGGTTCTTCTTTCCCCTGCCTTGGACTGGCCCGAGCTTTTCCAGCGTGCACGGGGCTTTTTCAGGGCTGAGGAGGGATATGTTTACTGGGGACCCAACAGGATGAGGGAGGTCTATGCCTTGGAGACGATGAATTTCTCTGTTATGGGGCTTGCCGAGGAAATCAAGGCCCCCACTCTAATCATCCACTCTGTAGACGACATGGTGGTCCCAATTAGCCAGGCGAAGAGGTTCTATGAGAAGCTGAAGGTAGAGAAAAAGTTCATAGAGATAGAGCACGGCGGCCACGTCTTCGATGACTACAACGTTAGGCGCAGAATCGAGCAAGAAGTCCTAGACTGGGTAAAAAGGCACCTTTAAAGAAGACACTGGACTCCCGGTTAAGTATCATGTGTTAAAGATTTGTAAGGTGCTGGAACTTTTATGTAATTTTAAAAAGGTACAAGAACTGTCTCTGCCTCTTCTATTTCTGCTAAAGTAGTATCAGCGGTTACAATTGTTGCTCTTAGTTGTTTTGCTAGGGCGGCTAAATACGCGTCCGCAAGAGAAAGCTTGTTCCAGTATTTGTGCTTTAGGCGGGCAGATTCTAGTGTGAGTTCCTCGTCCAGTGTTACAATTTTGATTGGACTATTACGGAGGACGGAGTGCCTTATGATAGCAGTTTCCCAACCAAGGACCTTAGCCGTGTTGTAGATGAATTCGGCAACGTTAATTTCACACATGTAGAGCTGGTTTCTCCCTCTATAGGCATCCTCTATGAAGCGTTCAACCTCTTTCCTTCCAGCAAAATATAGTGAGACCGCGCTAGAGTCGAGCACGAATTTCGGTGTCACGTTCTCTCTTCCTCTCCTCCAATATAAGTCTAGTAACCTCAAGTGCCTTTTCGCCATCAGCTCCAAATAGGCTTTTGAGATCCTGAGGAACAACAATGCGGATAGAGTCCTCTTCTATGTAAAGCTGAAGTTTTGAGCCAGGCGTTATGCCGAACTTCTTTCTGACCTCTGCAGGTATGACTATTAATCCTTTCCCGTGAACTTTTACCGTGTATCTTTCGGTCACAATTTAAAAAGTTAAACTTTTCCTAATAAGTTTAACGTTAAACAAGTATTATTGTAGCTAAAGTCAGCCGAAATTCGCATGAAACCCTTGAGCTTTTCTCAGTGACCAGAAACCTCATCACCGGTTCATACGGGGAGTTCAATCATCATCGCTGTGAGTAACTACATAAAAGGGACAATATAACTTTTTTTCCGTAGAGACAAGTTAAACTATTTCTTTGTATTCCTTTATTAGTTGTTTGAATATTCCTGCGTCTTTCTTGTTGAGAACGTGTATCTCTATTCTTGTGTTTGGTGCAACTTTTCTGGCCTCGTGTAGCACGCAGAGTCTGTCAATGTTGTCCGGTATCTCGATGAGAATGTCTATATCGCTTGCGGCTATGTTTTCTCCCCGAAGGTAGGAGCCGAAGATGTATGCTTTGCCGCCATGTATCTCTGCAAGGCTTTTGAGGTCTGAGAGATATTTTTCGAGGTTTTCTTCTAGGTCTTTTCTTGTCTTCTTCAAATACTCGATATGCCTATACATTGAAAGACTCCCTCCACGAAGCTTTTCGTCTCTACGTATTCTTTTTCACCATAACTACGGACAAAGTACCTTGCCCCTGTGTACGCGTCTTCAAGTATGTCGGTGATGTACCATTTCTCGTTGGAAAGATTCTTGAGGCAACTGTTTCCGCTTAGCTCAACTAAGTCTTTTATCGAGCGAGTTCTAGGGAAGTCTCCAATGCTTTTCAGTAGGTATGCCTTTAATGCTAGCTGGACTGCCTGCTCGAGGTGGAAAAGTGCGATGTCGTATCGTCCCGTAGACGCGTCGTTGTCGCTAATCCGGTAGAAGTGTTTTGCTCTCTCCACCATCTCGTTGTAGAGCCTAATGCTCAGCGCGACCACCTGCCCTTGAAAAGATAATCCTTTGCTATGTTAATAAATCCTTTGTTTTCTAGAGGTCTACAAGCGAAATCACTGAGAGATACTCATATCTTCTTTGCTCTTTTCCAATCGTTTTCCTTTACATATATCCTCGAGGGAAAACTCCTAAGGAGCCTTTCCAGGGGCTGTGTCTCTGATCCGTCTGGCCTAGACTTGAGGAAATCTACAACGTCGTCGAGGACCTGGGGGTCGCCTGGGACGAATTTTTGCTTGACAGTGTAGTACCCGTCTTGCTCTGAGAAGTAGACTAGGAATAGGGGTCCAAGCAGTGAGAATACTCCCGCCTGTACCTGGACGTGTTTCTTCGGCTCTTTTTCTATGTCGAAGCTTTTTACCTCGTAGAACTGTCCAACGGTGTCTTCGAAGTCTGGCTGTGCGTATAGTGCTCCGATGAAGTCCCCGCTCCTCATTATTATCACGTGGGTCTTGGGCCTAAGGTATCTCACGTAGGGGCTCTTGTACCACGCGGCCAGCATGCGCCACAGCTTCCTAGCCTGTTCCTTTAACTCTTCCCCTGAAACTTCTACTCCCATGTTTTTTAGCTCGCTCCTAAGCACTGCCATTGCGCATCTCTGGGCTTTTCCGAGTAGCGACCTGGTTGTATGCATAGAATAGTAGTTGTACTGTGAGATTGCCCTGTCAAGTGCTTTTCCAAGTGCAAGTCTTATGGGTGGATCGTTTTCTGGGGCCCGGCTCCTTACGTAGAGGTATGTTGGAGCAACGACAACGTCTATAGCCATGATTCATCCTTTCGGCTTAAGAAAACCGTTTTAATTTAAGTGTTGCTTTACGAGGCAACATCCCGAGTGGTAAGCATGTCTCCAATTATGTCGGCTCCGATAAAGTAGATGATGAGTGAGATGGGGAGGCTCACTGCAGACAAGAGAATTAGCTGGCTGGGATAGCTGGACACCATCTGGAAAAGGGCGACGCTTAGGCTTGAAAGAGACATAGAAATAGCCAGGGTGATGAGGGCAAGCATGTCTTCAACTAGGTAGAAGCCCCTAGAGGAGAACCTGACAATTCTCCTCCTAGTCATGACTAGTGCTACGGAGCCAAGTGTGAATACCGCGTTGAGAACTGTGGATGGGAGCGAGAAAAGGGGCAAAAATAGTGAGATAGAGTCGCCGGTGACGCTAAAGAGGAAGAGGCCTCCTGCAAGGAAAGATACTAGTGTGTAGAGGGAGATCTTTGCTACAGCCACCCTTGCCAGCGGCTTGAGGTTTGGCATGCTTACCCTGTAGAGCCATATCGGGGAGAGGTCTTCCTGTATAGACAGCTGGAGCTCGATAATCATAACCATTAATATGAATATTACAGCAAAGGTTACGAGTGAGTACGGGTCAAGCAGGGGGAAAAGCCTCTTCACAACTATCCCAGCAACATAAGAAACAATGAGCCCCGCAAACAGTATGAGCCCCTGGATACCGAGGAGGGGTCTAAGCAGGGACACCTTCAAGATGCTTACCTCTGGTCTTTCAGAGTAAAAGCCTAGGTCTAGTAGCCGTATCCCTACACGGATAGTTAGTGTCCTCGCTGAGAAAGGTTTTACTTTTTCTGGATAAATGTAGGAGGACACGAGGTACTGGAGAGCCATTAGAGTTAGGACAAAAATTCCGAGAAGCATTGTCTCAAGCAAGACTAGGCTTGCAGGCTCTTTGATGGTGAAGCAGTGGACAAGCGGCTGTACAGCTAGCAGTGTTGGGGCCTTTAAAAGTATAGGAGTCTTCCCTGCGAACAAGTATTCGGCTCCAGCCGTTAATAAATACAGAAGTGCAAAGAGCCTAATCTCTTTTTCTCTTTGAGTCGCAACTTTGACGTAGCTGATTAGGCCTTCGAACGCCTCTGAGAAAGTGATCCAGAGGACAAGAGCCAGAGGGAAAAGTAAAACTTTGACTGTGTTTCCAGCCGAAAAAGCCGCCGCATAGAAGGCTCCTGGGACTAGGAACACCGACTGTACGAGGACTGACTGTGTGATTAGGTGGAGTGAGCGCCCGAGCATGTATTCTTGCATGGTTACAGGCATTGTGAGTAGGATCTCGTACTCGGCCTGCTCTGAGACTGTTATGTCACGCCTGGGGAGCATGGCTATAGCAATGAATGTGAGGGTCTGGAAGACTGCAAGTGTCTCTGTAACGTTTTCCTTGTTGATTCCAGGGAGAGCTACGCTTTTTCTCGCGTTTTGCCAGACGTAGGGGTTGACAATTGTGAGGGAAACAACGAAAAGGTATAAAGAGATTATCAGGGCTCCTAAAACAAGTAGCGCTATTTTAGCTTTACCGGCCCTAAGAATGCTCAGAGTATTTAGGGTGAGATACTTGGATATTGCTAGGGCTTTTCTCACTCTAGACCCCCTTAAGGACTCTCAAGAATACTTGTTCAAGTGTAGCGTCCCCGCGGGCCTCCACTTTCCGTTTCAGCTCTTCTAGTGTCCCTTCTGCTATTATCTTGCCATCAGCTATGATGCCGACCCTAGTTGCAAATCTTTCCACAGTGTCTAGCATGTGGCTGGAGATGAGGACTGCTCCACCTGTAGCCGCATGCTCCTTCAAGACCTCCTTAAATGCTATTTGGGACTCTGGGTCCATGCCTGACATTGGCTCGTCGAGGACTAGAACTTTGGGCTCGTGTAGAAGGGCTGATACAACTAGGACTTTTTGGAGATTTCCCTTGGAAAGCTCTCCCATAAAGGAGTCTTCAAACTTTTCAAGCTGGAAAAGCTGGAGATACTTTTCTGTCCTCTCCCTCAAAACATCTCTGGGTATACCTCTCAAGGATGCCACAAACTCGAAGAACTCTCGGACCCTGAGGTAGTCGAAGCCAACAGGGTTTTCGGGGACATATCCAATGTTTCGTAGAGCCCTGGCCCGGTCAGCGTGGACATTCACTTCGTCGATAAGGACGTAGCCAGAGTCAGGCCTAAGTAAACCCACTATGGTCTTCAGTGTCGTTGTCTTGCCGGCCCCGTTAGGGCCGAGAAGCGCATATATTTCTCCGGGTTCCACTCTCAGCGAAACACCATTGACTGCTGTCTTGCCGCCATACCTTTTTACTAGTCCCTCGACAATTATCCCAGTTGTAGACACATGGTTAGCGAGTTGTAAAGAATAAAAGGTTTGCTTAGTAGCTGGCGGAGAGTTTTCCTGAGCCATTGGAGAAAAAAGCCTAAATGGCTTCGGCCAGCTTTTTCAACCTATTTAGCCCCTCCAATATTTTTTCGCGTGGGAGCGAGAAAGAGAACCTTAAGTGATATGCTCCTAAACTTTCCGAGTAGGCGTCTCCAGGCAAAGCAATCACTCCTACACGTTCCAGCAACATAATGGCCAGCTCCCGGGAATTCCTCGCCCCCAGCCTCTTTGCCAGCTCTCCTACGCGTGGAAAAACGTAAAAGGCTCCCCCAGGCCTATACGCTTCCACGCCTGGAATCCTAGACAAGCCCTCAACTAGGAGATCCCTATTAGCCTTATACATCTCTCTCACCTTTTCAAACCATCCGAGACCGTAATCCAGGGCCTTCAGTGCAAGTAGCTGTGAATAGGTCGGTGGCGAACCATACATGCTTATTGCAACGTTTTCAATCTTTTCTATGAGATCTGGACTAGCAACCATGTAGCCTAGCCTGTATCCGGCGAGACCCCACGTCTTAGAGAAGCTTCCAATATATACCGCTCTTTCTAGCAATTCAGGAAACTCCAGCACCGAGAAATGTCTATTCTCATATACGAAGTCCTCGTAAACCTCGTCACTTATAATGAAGAATCTTTTCCTGAGGGACGCCTCAGACAGGCATTCCAACATTTCCCTGGATGCAGCTGTCCCAGTTGGATTATTTGGAAAATTAACGACAACGACTCCGCCCTCGTTGCTAATAGCCTCCAGTTGGCAATCCCACTTGAAGCCATCATTGAAGCTTGCCCTCCAATATGTAACTCTTCCCCCAAAGAATGAGGCTACGTCCCTATACATCGGGAATCCCGGATCTGGAATGCAAACATTGGTCTCGTCCTTGACCAATAGAAGCATAGACATGAATAGGGCAGATGTGGCCCCAACAGTTACAGCCACGTTTCCAGCCTTCAAGTCTGCCTTGTATTTTTGGCCTAGAAAATCAGCTATTCTTTCTCGGAGCTCCGGAAGGCCCAGGGCAGGAGAGTAGCTTGACACATCTTTCTCGGACTGTTTTATGCCAGAGAATATCTCTCCTGGTGGAAGATGGAATGGCTCTCCGATGCCGAAACTCACAGTATCCTTGTACCTGTTTGCCAGGTTGAGGAACTCGTATGATGGATCCTTCCTGAAGGCTTCGGTCTTATCCATATAAGTCCAAGTCACGAAACACAGAGAGACACAGAAATATATAAATCATTCAGAAGTTTAGATTTAAATAAAATTAGATAGGGTGGGCTTTTAACTTTTATAATGCTTTAAGATTTCTTGTAGAGCCTCTTCAACTGTCAGAGCGTTTATATCTATGCCCTTCTTTCTCAGCTCGCTTGCTAGCTGGACTATTTGGGGCGGCTTTATCGCCGCCTTCTTAAGTACGTCAAAGGCATTTAGGACTTCTCTTGTAGATCCATCCATGAGTATCTCGCCGTTAGAGACGAGGACTACCCTGTTTACAGTCTCAGCTACGAACCTCATGTCGTGGGTAATTATCACGACCGTGAAGCCTTCTCTGTTCAGCTTTTTTGAGAGGTAGGATAGCAGGCGGCGTCCAGCGTGGTCCTGTCCCGTTGTGGGCTCGTCTAGTATGAGTACCTGTGGCTTCATTGCGAGGACTGATGCAACTGTTAGTAGCTTCATCTTTCCATAGTCTAGGTCGTATGGATTGTATTGCTCGTATCCCTGCAGACCCACTTCGCTCAGGGCCCACTCCACCCTCTGCTTTACCTCTTCCGGTGATAGCCCGAGGTTTGTAGGTCCATAGGCTACCTCTTTCCACACAGTGCTCTCAAATATCTGGTGAGAGGGGTTTTGAAACACGTATCCAACCCTCTTTACAATCTCGTGAGTGGGGGCCGTCTTTGTGTCAAGCCCATCAACCATGACTCTGCCCTTTGTAGGCTTTAAGAGACCGTTTAGGTTCTTGGCGAGTGTGGTTTTTCCACCGCCGTTCTGGCCGATTATTGCGAGTAACTCTCCTTTCTTTATTGTTAGAGATACTCCTCTTAGGGCCCAAAAGTCTGCCCCTTCATATCTGAACCATACGTCTTCTACACGTATTATTTCACTCATTTCTTTCACCTCAAAAGCTCGGAGTATATCTTTACAGCTTCCTCCAATGTGACGGGGAGAGCCACATCGACACCTGTCTTCTCTTTCAAGAGGCTTGTCAGCTCTGTCACGGACGGCGGGTCTACGCCGCGCCTCTTAAGCTCCTCAACCATGGTAACAACTTTTCTGGTGTCCCCGTAGGCTACGGCTTCACCCTTGTCTAGAAGAAGCATCTTGTCTGCAAAATATACGACTTCCTCTATTTCGTGCTCTGCAAGGACAATGGTTGAGCCAGACACGGCCAGCTTCTCGATTACGCTTAGAACCTCGTATTTGCCAAGCGGGTCGAGCTGGGCGGTAGGTTCATCCATCACTATGACTTCTGGGCGAAGAGCTAGGACTGTAGCAATTGCTAGTCTCTGCATCTGCCCTCCTGAAAGCTCAAATGGAGACCTCTTCTCTAGCCCAGTAAGTCCAACGTAATCTATTGCTTCTCTAACCCTCTTGTCTATTTCTTCTCGTGGGTATCCAAGCATCATCAATCCAAAGGCGACCTCTTCCCAAACGGTTAGCGCGAGTCCAGAGATCTGGTCTTCTGGGTCCTGGAAGACAAAGCCGACCTTTGTCGACATCTTCGAGATAGGTGTGTTTAAAACCTCGAAGCCTGATACGACAACCCTGCCGCCGTATTTTCCACCGTAAAAGTGTGGCACGAGGCCGTTCAGAGCCTTTAGTAGAGTGGATTTTCCCGCCCCGTTTGGACCAATGACCGCGAGTACTTCTCCCTTGTTGACTGTGAAAGAGATATTTTTGAGAACAAAGTCTTTGCTTGTTGGATAGGCATATGTCAAGTTTTCGACCTTAATTATTGGTTCCATGTTCTTCACCCAGACCATATCCATGGGAGATGGGCCAAGGGGGAGAAGCCTATATACACATAGACCCAGGCAAGGAAGACTGTGACGAGGAGCATTGTCATGAGGAAGGCATAGTCGAGCTTTGTGAAGCTCGCCTCGTAGAGGAGGGTCTTCTTAACGGGGGCACTGAAGCCTCTCGACTCAAGGGCTATTGCTCTTATCTGTACCTTGTTCAGTGCGCTGAGGGTTAGCGGGATAACGACTGCCAGGTAATTTTTTATTTTTTGCACGAAGCCGACGTCTGTCCTCAGCCCCCTCGCGATCTGTGCCTGCATTATGGTGTTGGCTTCCGAGGCTAGGAGAGGAATAAACTGGAAAGTGGCTATCACCATGTAGATGAGCTTGAAGGGAAACTTCATTTTGAACATTGTGGCGACAAGTTTGGCCTGGTTAGTTGTCAAGAAGAACAATAACGCAGTAGAAATTGCAACAGCTATACGTAGAGGCCAGGTGACGCCCCACCCCAGCCCCTCCAGGTAGACAGGGTAGTCCTTTCCAAGGATGTTGATGTAGCCTATTATTGTTTTGTTCCATGGGAATCCAAGCGGCAAAGCCAATATTGGAACCGCGAATAGTATCCAGGGCACTACGATTATGAGTATTGTCAGGGCGATGGGTTTCCAGCATTTTGCATAGACTGCTAGAGCCATTGTGACGGCTAGGAATATCAGGTTGAGTATGGGGTCGAAGAAAATGTAGACTATTATGGTCGCCCAGAGGAAATACAAGAACTTGACGCGCCCGTCAAGCCTCTGGACAAAGGTTTCTGCCTCAATTGTGGTCTTCTTTAGAAGTGATACTCCTACCGACATTGAAGTCTAGCACCCATACATACATTTATAGTTTTAGACTACAAAAAAGAACCATTTTAATGAAGTGTCCCCTATTGTTTATTTGGCAAGGACGAATCTCTTCGGTATGCGTTGCGCTATAATCACAGAGATTATGAAGCTGATGGGCTTGTCAATTATTTCGGTGAATGCATTCTGGACATAATTTGCCAGGAAAAAGTTCCCAGTTGAAGAAAGTGTAGCAGTGTAGACAGCCGCGGCTAATGGCTTCCAAAGTGGACCCCCTCCAAATATTCCAATGCTGATCGCAGTGGTAAACGCCGGATAAACCAGACCGTAGAGAACTATCATCATAATCCATGTCATGGGCTTCTTTAGGTCTGTCCATCCCATCTTCATCATGAACCAAGCGATTGTTGCTATAGCTACGTTTGCGAAGCCCCATACCCAGCTTGGAAGACCCCAAACCGTGAGAGCCATTATTATGTTGTAGAGGAATCCTCCAGCCGCTCCTACCCAGAAGCCACCTATAAGTGTGCCAAGTATTGTTGCCCAGGTGTCTCCCCATATTGGCGCCTTTAGGGCTTCAACAATGACTCCGCCCACGTAATTTAGGGCAGCAATTGTGGGGATAAGGACAACGGCGATTATTGCTTTTCCTGTTGGAGAGACTTCTCTTATTTCTTGGCTCATGGTTTGTCGATGTATGTTTCGACAAAGCCCTATTTATAATTTTTTGTGTACAATTTTTAACGGGTTATTAATAGTCTAAATGCTGTGAGCCTGCAATACCACATTAAATGCAAACCGGGAGACGTTGCAAAGTATGTAATCCTGCCAGGCGACCCCGGAAGGGTGCCGCTCATAGCTAGCTACCTAGACAACGCTAGGAAGATAGCCGAGAACAGGGAATACGTCACATATACTGGGACATGGAAAGGCATCGGTATATCTGTGACGTCGACGGGCATCGGTTGCCCCGCGGCAACCATAGCTGTCGAGGAGCTGGCAAATATTGGGGCAGAGGTCTTTATTAGGCTGGGAACATGTGGGGGAATAGACCCATCGGTGCATGCAGGCGATATCATCGTTGCTGAAGCTGCGGTGAGGGGTGACGGCGCTACAAAAGAGTATTTGCCTGTCGAGTATCCAGCTGTGGGAGACCACTACGTTATACGTGCACTGTTGGACTCTGCAAGGTCGCTCGGCATAGGCGTTAAGAGGGGGATAGTGTGGACCCATGACGCGTATTATAGGGGGACATGGATAGGAGAAATGCCTCCGTCGAAACGAAGCGTATATGACCCGTGGCTTGAGGGGGGTGTCCTATGTGTAGAGAACGAGGTGAGCGGAATATACATAGTCAGCAGGGTGAGGAGGAAAAGGGCGGGAGCCATCCTTCTCTGTATGGGAAACAACCTCGTGGCTGAGCCTGAAGCTTTTTCACAGGAAGACTACATGAAGGGCGTCGAGAAAATGGTTAAAATTGTCTTGAATGCCGTAAAGTTGATGGAGGAGGACAAGGATGAATATACTCATTGAAAATGCAGGCATAGTCTTCACACAGAACGATAAAAGAGAGGTACTCAGAGACACTTCTATCTACATATCTGGAGGTATTATAAAGGAAATAGGTAAGTCTTCTCTCTTGAAAGAAAAGTATACGCCGGACCTTGTTCTAGACGCTAGTAAAATGGCGGTTCTACCGGGCCTAGTAAACCTCCACACGCACTCTGTGCAGGTTCTCCTACGTGGGCGTTTCGACGAGCCGCTGATGAATTGGCTACGCCTGGTCGACTTGGAATACGAGAAGCTGGACGACTCGGACGTAGGGGCGGCGGCTAGGCTTACATTTATCGAGGGGCTTCTCTGCGGGACGACTACCTTCCTGGACATGGAGGGAAACATTGAGCCAATTGTCAGCGCCGCGAGGGAAGTTGGGATAAGGCTCTACGAGGCCATTGCACTTGTGGACACTGCTGAAACAGGGGTTAGTGGGTTTACACGGGTGGCAGACCCGGAAGAAGAGGTTAAAAAAGCCTTGAAGGTGGCTAGGGAGAATATGGTAACGGGGCAATTAAATTTTCTTTTGGGGCCAGTGGGGTTCCCTAGTAGTAGCCCAGAATTGCTAAGGATAGCCTCCGAGGAGGCGAGAAAAAATGGGCTAAAGTTGCACGCCCACTTATCTGAGAGCGTGGTAAACGAGGAGCTTTCTAGGAAGATGTTTGGCTTAAGTGAGACGGGCATGCTTGAGAAGATAGGCTTTCTGGGGCCCGACGTTATCGTTGCCCACGGCGTAAACCTCGACCCCATCGATATACAGGTCCTAGCAAAACATGGCGTGAATGTGGCGCATTGTCCCACGAGCAACGCCAAGCTTGGAAACGGCATAGCGCCTGCCTTGAAAATGATTAATCAGGGCTTGAATGTTGGGCTGGGGACCGATGGAGCGGCGAGCAATGATTCTCTAGATCTTTTTTCCGATATGAAGACCTTTATCCTAATGCAGAGGGCCAGAGAGGGCTTCGACAGGCGTGTAAATGCACAGCTCGCCCTTGACATGGCTACCAGGAACGGCGGCCTGGCTCTCGATTCAAGCGGCAAGCTTGGAGTAATATCTCCAGGAGCATACGCGGATCTCGTCCTAGTTGACTTGGCCCTTCCCTCTATGTTGCCTTCGGAAAAGGTTCTCGATAACCTTGTCTTCTCTGGTGGGTGTAGAGCTGTTAGACACGTGATAGTAAACGGTGAACTCTTGGTCTACGATGGTAGGCTAAGAAACGAGGAACTCTATAGGAGGGCTCTGGAAGAGTTCAATGAGGTTGCTAAAAGAGTGAGCTATAAATGAACGGGAAATTGTTCCTGTATCTTTCCTCCTTCATTTTTATGCTGGGGGTTGGAAGCGTTGTTGGAACAATTCCGGCACTAGCAGAATCGATCGGCCTTGGACAGCATACAGGGCTAATTATTAGTGCATGGGGCTTCACCTACCTATTATGCAATATCCCGGGTGGCGCACTTGTAGACAGGTTTGGCTTCAAGAGAATTGTGCCACTAGCCATGTTGCTGAATGTTTTTCCTGGCCTGCTCTTCCTAGTGGGTCGAAGCATAAGTCTACTGGTTCTTGGAAGGATAATTGAGGGAATACTCGAAGCTTTCATATGGTCTGGCATTATCGGCGAGGTTTCCAGGTCTTCGGGTGAAAGGAGAATTGTAGACATAGGCCGTCTTTTCATAGCTACTTCCCTAGGCTTCACAATTGGCCCCTTCATAGCTTCCCTCCTCCAAAAGCTTGCTGTTGCTCTTCCATTCCTATTCTATATGTTAACGTCTATTTTTGCCGGAGGCATGCTTCTCCTAACGGGTAGCGAGTATTGGATACAGCCACCTCCTGGTCCAAGAAGGAATGTTCTCCGCTTTAAGTTTTCTCCAGAGTTGTTTCTAGCCCTAACCGTGGGGCTAGTTGAGAGTGCATTGCCAGCTCTGTCAGTCCCCATAGCTTCTGAGATTGGGTTTTCAGCCACGGATTCAGGGCTTCTGTTGACTCTTTACTATTTTTCAGGCTTTATAGGACAGTATACTCTTAAGTATGCTTCAAGCGGGGTCGAGGGGAGCCTTTACCCATATGTAGCGCTATTCCTGGGGCTTGTTCTATTCTTTTCTCTGGGAGGCTTCCTCAAGTTGATTGGAGTATTTGCTTTAGGAGTAATTAACGCTACACTCATTAGTAGAGCTCAAAGCCTCGTTACGAGGACATATGAGGACAACGAGTCTCTAGGATCGGGGACAGTTAATTTCTCTTGGTCTCTCGGCTATTCGCTGGGAGGATTAATTGTAGAAGCTATTAGCGCCCCAGCTAGCGCAAGAATCGCTATGATTCTAGCCCTAGGGCTGCTACTTTATCTCGTGGGGAAGAATCTTAAATGGGAAAAGTTGCACTAGCCGAAGCATAAGCATAGAGACATCATTTTATCCTCAAGCGTTCTATGCCAAATATAAGGGAAGCCAGGAGAGTGGCTATCAAGACTGCTATTCTGTCGGGATTTATCGATTGAGACTGTATGACAAGTATTGCCTCACCGATGGCAAAGCCTAGGAAGAACAAAGAATAAAGGGTAAATCTATGTATGACCCTGCTACCAATAACAATGTAGTCTTTCAGCTTTAGCCGCTGTGCAACTTTGTAGCCGTCTGTGGTCTTCTCAACGTAGCCCAGCTCTTCTAGACGCTTTAGATGATAGTGAACCGTGCTTACCGGGAGGCCTAGATCTCGGGCTATTTCTCTTACCCCTGCATCTTCGTTAGACTCTAGGAGGTAGATGTATATTTTGAGAGCTGTGCCTTCTAGTTCACCCTTTACACTCATCTATTCATTAGACAACTGTTCTATTATATTAATTAATGGGTTGTTCAAAATGTTGAACGAAAGTGTTCAAGACATACAGTGATAAGCACCCTGCGCAAATACTTCTTGATGCAAATGGAAAGAAAATATATGGCAGTTGCTGTCTTGCTACTCTTTCTAGGCGTAGCCACGCCCATAATGCTAAATCTTTTCTGGTCGAAAAGTCCAGCAAGCCTCCAAACCCCCAAAATCCAAACTAAGACCGCCACTACGCACTCTCTCTTAGAGTTCTACCCGATAGGCACGAACAGCTTCCAGTCTATAGATGAGGTTCTTAGATTCGTTGAGGAGAGAACCTCAAGTAAAGGCTACATGGGTCCCTCTTCTTACCTGGTTAGAGGTGAGACACAAACAGTACCTGCAACAGCATCGCCCGTTACGCCCGAAAGAACTTCTCAAGGCCCGAGTACCCCCTCAAAAACAAATGTGCAAGTGGTAGGCATTGATGAGCCAGACATTGTTAAGGCTTATGGCGATATTCTTGCAGTGGCAAGCGGCTCAAAGGTAAACATCGTAAGCATGCGGGAAAAGAAAGCGTTGAGCGTTATAGACCTAGCGGAAAGCAACGTTTACGGCTTATACCTCCAAGGAGACAAACTAGTCATTATTTCTGTCTATTACACGGCCAGCCCGATAAGGATCCAGGGCTCAATGTGGCCCGAAGTCCCCATAGCAGCTGGCACATCCACCACGTCTATCTACGTATACTCCCTTACTACACCGGCCAAACCCGAGTTGCTTTACTCAACATACATTTATGGCATGCCCATGGGCTCCAGGCTTCTAAACAATACCATATATCTCGTCGCCACGCTTCCACTAGAAGTCAAGCTTCCAGTAATAGACGGGCAGCCCCTCCCGCCAAGCTCTATAGCAAAAATAGACCCGTACGCCAATAGCTACATAGTCATAGTTGCAATGGACATAGACTCCGGTAAAAGAACAGCATTAGCCTTTACCTCTAGCCCCTCAACATGGATGTATATGAGCAGGGAAAGGCTTTACCTCGCAGTGCAGAGAAACATTGGTGAAGATTCCTATCGCTACTTCCTAAACGCCTCTCTAAACTATCTACCCACTGAAGTAAAAACCAACATATCAAGTCTCATAAGCAAGGGACAATACATGCAGGCCCTAACCGAGCTACAAAAGTATCTGGCAACGTTGAGCTACGAGAAGGCAGAGGAAATAGTAAAACAAGTCATGGAACAGCTAAAGCCAATGACCGACAAGACGTATTTCTATGTCTTCGGCATAGACGGGCTCCGTTTATCCAGCCTTGGAAAATTCGAAGTAGACGGCAACGTGCTGGACCAGTTCTCGATGGAAGAAGTAGGAGACAGCTTTATTGTAGCTACAACAATATCTAGGTGGCAGGTCTACGCCCAGATGGGACGGGTAATCGAGATTGTTTACAGGCCATACAATACGACCATGGAAATAGAGATACAGACAGATGGCCAGACAAAAATACAAGTCATCAAGTTCAACGAGACCCAGGTCACACCTGCACCAGCTACACACCTCGTTGTATACCCCGTCAGGACAGGTGAGCCAGAAAACGCCTTATTCATTGTAGACGTCAAAAACCTCAGGATAAGAAGCTCGTTGACTGGCATCGCTAAGGGGGAAAGGATTTACTCAGCTAGACTCGTGGGCAAAACATTCTACCTTGTAACGTATAGACAAGTGGATCCCCTTTTCGCTATAGACGTTTCAGACCCCTCTAAACCCAGGGTTCTAGGCTACATTAAGGCTCCCGGCTTCAGTGAGTACCTGCATCCCATAGACGACAAGACTCTTCTAGGAGTAGGCCTCACAGACGACAGGAAACTGAAAATCTCACTATTTGACGTGAGCGACCCCACAAACATAAAGGAAAAGTCGACTGTAACACTCGATGCATGGTCCAACATATTATCAGACCACCACGCATTTACATTCGACCCGTCAACTGGGGAAGTATTCATACCGATACAATCTTGGAAGGCAAATTCGGGCGGAGTCCTAGTTTTAAAGATAAAGGGCGACAGCCTAGAATACGTCAAACTCCTAGAACACAACCAAGCACTTAGAACAGTGTACACGGAGACAGAGCTATACACAGTCTCCATAAGCCAAGTCAGAGCATACGAAAGACAAGCCTACACTTTGACAGCAAAAATAGACCTCTCAGCCGGATAGAGTTCAAAGGTCACATTAAATCTTAACTATTTCTCCTGGACCAATGAATCTGAGATACCATCTTTCAAACATTTTTCTGTCCGTAACATGTAGCTCGATAGGAGCATCGAGCCTCTGATACACGGCTACCATCATCTCATATTTGTGTTCGAGCCGCTGTGTTACAACGAGGACGTCTATATCGCTGGAGGCCGTCATTTTCCCCTTCACTGCCGAGCCGAATAAATAAACCTCAGCCTCGGGGTCGAAGCCCTGAACTATCTCCTTGACCTGTCTGGCGAGGTCGAGGTATTTGCCGATACTTGAAAGACTAGGGCTGTATTGGCTCGACAAGCGGCTTAAACACCTCCTCTATAAACGTGTAAACATCCTTAGCTTCCTCGACCTCATACTCAATTGGCGCGTAGCGGGAGGATATATAGGCTTCCTCTAGTTTTGCGATATAATGTAGGTTCTTGACATCGTTTACGAGTGTTAGAACCTCTGGACGAACTTCTCCAAGTGTCCTTATTAGGCGTCGGAGTGAGTGTGTTTTTGGGTAAAAACCCCTGAGTAACAACAATTTATATTTAAGGATTAGCTGGCAGTACTGCTCCATGCTAAACATTGCTAGATCCGCTTCTCCCTCTTCCAGCAATCTTTTAGCATTTCTTAGAAAAGCCTCGGCTCTTCTCCGCAATATGTCCAGTTCCTCATAACTCATATCTCTCACGATGTAATGGGAAGTTATACCTATTTAAGGTTTCCAAGCATTGCATAGCCACTGAGGCTTTTGAATAAGCATGCTTTAAAGGGAAATCCCAAAGGCGACAGCTATTTCTTTTATTTTCTTGTATTCCTGGAGAAAAGACAAACCCTTGCTAGTGGGTTTTATTTTTACTTCTAAACTCTGCCTCTCGACGACAACGAGGTTATTTGCCTCCAGTTCGCTCAGATATTTTGATAGCCTGTCATAGGAAAGGTTTGCAGCTGTAAGTAGCTGGCTTATGTTCATTTCTCCGCTTTGTGCCAGCGCCTCTAATATGTCTGCAAGTATCTGTAGCTTTGACCGCCGCTCCTTCATGGGGTTTTTCCCACCTTTAACGCTAACCAGAGGAACACGTAGAGGCCGGCAATGTATACTAGCCGCGAGAACAGAACGATTAGCTCGTCCCTTAGTAAGAATGCCAAAATGCTCAGAATGTTTGAAAGTAGAAAGAGAATGAAGGCTAATAGTGGTGCAAGGGTCAAGCTCTGTTTGTTCTTGGTGTATATGGCAAAGGCGTTCAGGCTTATATATACCAGGATTGAGGCTGAAAAAATGTTAACCATGGGAAAGGTCAAGGACAATCTTCTCTCCTGGAAAACCATCATCGATGCCAGCGCCTTATCTTTCCCAAAAAGCTCCATAGTGTATCCCAGTGCGATAACTAGGAAGCCAAGTATTTCCAGGACTTGGGACAGCAGGGCTACAGAGTGGTTTAGAAAGAAGAAGAAAAAGCTAGGTCTCGGCGTAAAAATTATTGTCAAGAATAGGAAAAAGCGTCCAAACTCTCCTAGGCCCAGAATAGTAAAACCCGTGAAAAAATATAGGAAGAGGCTATTCCCCGAGATCCCGTAGGCTCGATAAAGCAGAACGCTGAGCGCCGCCAAGGAAAGGATCCCCACGAAATCAAGTATTGGCAAGGCTAGGTGGAATGGCTCGAACGGCATCACTTTTCACTGTCGAGCTAATAATCAACTTCAAGATAAGTCTTTCCAAAGTTGTAGCCAAGCTTCATATCGAAAAGTTAATGTGTACATAGACAATCTAAATATGTGTGTGACACTCTTGTTGCCTTAAAAGGCTATACAAAAGGAAACGTCACTATTTTTGCTAAGAACAGCGATCGAGAACCCAACGAGGCACAGGTCCTAGAGTACATTCCCCCCGCACAGCACACAGAGGAAAAAGTCAAAACAACCTACCTATTCGTCGAACAAGTAGACGAAACCTATGGCGTCCTTATTTCACGTCCCTTCTGGATGTGGGGGGCAGAAATGGGCGTAAACGAGCACGGGGTAGCAATAGGGAACGAGGCTGTTTTTACTCGCGAGAAATATGCCGATAAGGGTCTAACTGGTATGGATCTGCTTAGGCTGGCGCTCGAAAGATCCAGGACTGCAAGAGAGGCGCTGGAATGGATTACAGGATTGCTCGAGGAATATGGTCAGGGCGGCAACTGTAGCTATTTTGGCAAGATGTTTTACCACAACTCTTTCATTATAGCTGACCCAAGGGAAGCATGGGTTCTGGAAACAGTCGGCAAGCACTGGGTAGCAGAGAGGGTTAAAGATGTTAGAACAATTTCCAACGCTCTCTCCATAGGTGAAAAATGGGACCTGTCCTCTGGCGGCCTAGAAGAATACATGAAGCAGAAAAACTGCGGAAAAAGCTTCAAAGAATGTTTCTCAGACAGGGTCTACACGTGGGTTTCCAAAGGTAGGGACAGACAACAATACACACAAAAACAGCTAGAAAACAATCTTGGAAAAATAGACTTTTTCCTCGTAGCAAGAATTATGAGGAGCCACAGCCACGAGCCCTACGACCCTTCAAGAGGCTCAAACAGGGACATATGTATGCATGCTGGCGGCTTTACCAGACCTTCACAAACAGCCTCCTCAATGATAGCCTTGCTATTTGAGGACGCTCCACTCGTATTTGCTACTGGAACCAGCCTCCCATGCATAAGCATGTACAAGCCAGTATTCGTAAATGCAGGGCTCCCAGATCTTGGTCCTAAGCCCGCAAGTGCCTACGATGGGGGACAAAGTATATGGTGGAGGCACGAGATGCTTGCAAGAAAACTTGTCTATAATTATCCCAGATATGCCCCAAGGATAGCTAGTGAGTTGCATAGCTTGGAGAGAGATTACTACGAAAAAGCACTAGAGGCGCGCGCGCTAAGCTTTTGAAGGGGCGTCTACCATTGAGGAAAAATACATAAGGGAAATAGACAAGGGGAGAAGCTTTAACGTACCCTACATGCTGTACTGGAGAAAAACAAACAAAAAAGCTAATATTTGAAAAAAATTATTTGTTTTCTTGTCTACGTACGAAGAACATGTAGGACAATACGACGAAGACTACAATGTAAATGATGGGAACCAGTATCGCGGTCCAGTTCTGAGCTATTACAGCACCTATATCTATGTTGCTTTGTTGCCTCTGGACAGTAAAGATTGCGTTGGCTAATGTATTAAACTGTGAATTGGGCGAGATAAGCTGGACTGTTCCCGTTATCTGTCTATAGTTTCGCTCGTACTGCTGGAGCTGAGGTGGAAGCTGTGCTGGTCTTGTAGCATTTATGCCGGTTGGGAGGGCGGGCGGAGGGCCGAGTATGCTACTGGCTACGAATGCAGAGATCAAGGGCATTACGAATGTGAAGAATATCCAGACTACTACCGCCACTACGAGTGCATAGCCTGACCGGTTTGTGTTTACTGAGACAAAGAGTGAAATTGCGTAATATGTAAGTGCTAGTAGTATTGCCGGCACCAATAGGAAAAGCAGTCTAGCCAAGTCGTCTCCCGTCAAATTAGCTTTTTGTAGGACTAGGGTTATGGGGATTCCAATTACGAATGATATGCCAATAGCCAAAAGTATGAGTATTGTCCCAGCCAATATTTTGCCGTTTAACAAGTCGTCCCGATAGATTG
>Ga0272449_1000597_pt1 | contig 42117 bp, 35 predicted proteins | sample YNPCB0241_FD_198679 | JGI IMG/M metagenome (GOLD analysis project Ga0272449, IMG submission 198679) | Hot spring sediment microbial communities from Yellowstone National Park, WY, United States - YNP-CB-024-1 | ecosystem: Environmental > Aquatic > Thermal springs > Hot (42-90C) > Sediment...
ATAGGAGAAACAGCAGAAATAGGAGATGATGTTTTAATGTATCAAGGAGTTGTTCTTGGTGGAACATCTTTAAAAAAAGAAAAAAGACATCCAACAATTGGAAATAATGTTGTTATTGGGGCAGGAGCAATTTTACTCGGTCCAATTAAGGTTGGAGATGGTGCCAAAATTGGTGCTGGAAGTGTAGTAATTAAGGATGTTCCAGAGGGCACTACTGTTGTTGGAGTCCCTGCAAGGGTTGTTGAAAAAAGAGAAAAGAAGATTGACCTTGACCATGATAAACTTCCTGACCCGATTTTAAAAGTTTTACAGTTGATAATTGAAGAAATAGAGGAGATTAAAAATAAGATTGAAGAGATTGGAAAATTTGAAGATTTTAAGTTAAAATTTGATAAGTACTTTGAAGAAAAGAAAAAGGAAATTATTGAAATTTTAGAAGGAGGTTCAAGATGAAGTTTAATAAAGTAATCGCAATTCTAATTTTATTTTTAATTTCATATATAGAACCATACACTGTATATCACACTGTTAAAAAAGGTGAAAATCTTTATACAATTGGGAAAAAATATGGAAAAACTCCTGAAGAAATAAAAAAACTTAATAATCTTATGTCTTCAAATCTCTATCCAGGGCAAAAACTAATTGTTGGAATAAAAGAGGAAAAAACAGCGAGCGAAAAGAAAGGAAAATATTCAATAAAAGAAGAGAAATTGACGAGTGAAAAAAGTGAGAATTTAATAAAAGAATATTATACAGTGAAAAAGGGAGATACATTAAGCAAGATTTCAAAAAATTTTGGTGTATCAGTTACTCAATTAAAGAAAATGAATGGACTTAAAAATTCAAAATTAAAAATAGGGCAGAAACTTATTGTTAAGATAAAAAAATCGGATGAAATGGAAAATGTAAGAAAAGAAATAAATCCTGATGAAATAGAACCAATTGCAGATGTTTCAAAAAAGACATATTATAAAGTATGCGAAGGAGATACAATTGAATCAATATGTGAAAAATTCCAGATTGGGCCAGAAAAATTATTGAGTGCAAATTTAATGAAAAAAGAGGATTTAAAAGTCGGACAGATTTTAGTTATTCCACCCAGAGATTTACTTGAAGAAAAAACGGAAAAGGAGACAGATTTAGAAAAAAGAAGTGATTTAAGAACAAAAATAATAGAAGAAGCATTAAACTTTCTTGGTGCAAAGTATAGATTTGGTGGAGAAAGTAAATCCGGACTTGATTGTTCAGCATTGACCCGTCTTGTTTATAGAGTTATAGGACTGGATCTTCCGAATACTTCTTACTCCCAGTTTGAAAATGGAATTCCAGTGAAAAAAGAAGAGGCATTGCCAGGAGATTTAGTATTTTTTAAAAAAGGTGGAAGAATAGGACATGTGGGAATTTATCTTGGAAATGACCTATTTGTTCATGCAAGTTTTACATTGAAAAGAGTAGTTATAAGTTCATTGAGTGAGAGATATTTCAAAGAAAGGTTTGCCGGATTCAGGAGATATTTATTAGATGAGAAAGATGAGATATATTTTGTAAAAGGAGTTGAAAATGTTAATAAGAAATAGTGGATGCAGATATGTGGAATTTTTATGGAATGGTTATAAATGCCTTTTTTTAGAGAATGAATTAATCAGAGTAGAAATACTTGTTGACAAAGGAACTGACATAGTTGAATTTTTATATAAGCCATTTGATATTGATTTTATGTGGAGAAGTCCAATACCTTTATATCCTCAGTCAAAATTAATTCAAACAGCACCAACAAAAATTGGAAGTTTTATTGATTTTTATCCGGGTGGCTGGCAGGAAATATTTCCAAATGGGGGTGTAATTTGTGAATATAAAGGAGCAATTATTGGTCTTCATGGAGAGGTTGCTTTATTACCATGGAATTATAAAATAATTGAAGATAATGAGAAGGTTGTTTCAATAAAATTTAGTGTTTATACATATAGAACTCCTTTTTATCTTGAAAAGACGATAACAATTAGAAGTGGTTTACCTTATATAGAAATTGATGAAGAAGTTTTTAATCTTGCTGGTGAAGAAATTGATTTTATCTGGGGACATCACCCTGCTTTTGGAAAACCTTTTATCTCTGAAGATTGTATTATAAAAATTAAAGGCGGAAAAATAAAAGTTGTTCAGGGCGATGGAAAATCATTAACAAATTTAAAACAGGTTGAAGGAGAATGGCCATTTGTAGAAGGAATTGACGGAAAATTGGTTGATATTAGTAAAGTGCCTTCTGAAAATGATAATATTTCTGATGTTATATTTATTTCCGATATTCCTGAAGGTTACTATGAAATTATAAATGAAAAATTGAAAATTGGATTTTTTATGGAATTTCCTAAAGAAATCTTTAAATATATATGGTTTTGGAGAATAGCGAAAGGAAGTTATAATTATCCATGGTGGGGAAGAAATTATAATATCGCCCTTGAACCATTCTCAAGTTTACCAAATTTAACTGAAGCAATTAAAAGAAATGACCAGTTAAAATTGAAAGAAAATAGTTCATTGAAATGTAAATTAAAAGCAGGGGTTAAAATTTTATAAAAGGAGAAAGTTTATCAATACCAGAGGGTCTGGGGTTTAATTCAAGAAATACAACTTTTATATCCTCCCCATCTGTTTCAATTAAAATATCCATGCCTCCAATTTTAAGTTTCTCTTTTAAGTCCTTATTAAACAAACAAAAAATTTTTCTTACTTCTGAAACAATCTTTTTTTTCTGTCCATCTTTTAAAAAAAACCTAATAAAATCTTTCCCTTTTTTAAAAAAAAGATTATTTTCAATTTCTTCAAAATTCAAAATTTTCCCCCCTTTTAATGGAGAACTTATAGGAATATCCCAACTTTTACTCAGTTCAATAAAACACCAATCAGAATATATTTTTCTGTTCCATTCAAATATAAAAAATCTGAAAACAACATCTCTATAACCATATTCTTTTTCTTCTTTTCTAAAATAATAAACATTACCTCTTTTTTCCTTTATAATTACAGGCTGTTCTGGTAAAATTGTATCAATTGTTTCTTTAAAAAATTCAAAATTTTCAATTATTTCTTTTCGTGTAAAAAAATATATTTGTTTTCCTTCTGTATCTGAATTTGCCTGAACATAGAAATCTTCAATATTTTTTTCTTTAATAAATCTCTCAACTTTTTCTTTTACAAACTTTCTTTCTTTAAACCTAATCAAAATTGAATCAGGGACATTTATATTGTATTTTTTTAATTTTTTGATTGTTTTATACTTATTTGCAGCGAAATTTGAAGGATTAAATGGATTGAGTTGTTTTATTTTCAATTTTTTTAAATACTCTGAAATTCTTTTATGATTTTCTTTTTCAAATAAAGGATTTAAAGATAAAATTATGGAATTAGCGAAAAAATTTAATGAAGGGAAAACCATTTCAAAAATTTCAAAATTTTCGTTAATACTTAAAGCAAAAGTTTCTATTCCATCTCCAAGCCATTTAGAAGCGTAAAAATTTAAAGGAATGGTTTCTTTTTCAGAGAATAATCTAAAAAAGGAAAGAACCCTTTTTATATAATCACTATCAAATTCATAAATTATTAATAAGTTTTTCAATTTTTTCTTTATAAATTCTACCTCTTTCTGCGAGACAATTGAATATTATAAATACACCCTCCCCTTTTCTTTCAGGTGGTAATCTATCATTATGAGGTCTCCATAATCCTGCGCCTGGATTTGGTTCTATTTTACATATAATTAAACTTGGTATTTCTTTTCCATTTTCATCATATATTTTTCTTGGATTTCCATTTTCGTCAAAATAAGGAATTAAAACAGGTCTTTTATTTCTGTCAATTCTTGGTATTTCTTTTCCATTTTCATCATATATTTTCACTTTTGTAGGATAACCATTTTTATCGTAAAGAGGTATAAGTTTTCCTTCCTTTTCATCATAAACATATTTTAGATTATCAAATTCATCTACCAAAAATAAAGGCATATAATCACCCATTTCATATGGAATACCAGTTATTGGAAAACCGGTTAGGTCTTCAAATATTTTTTCATATTTTACCCTGTCCTTAAATTCAGGATGGATTTTCAGATATTCTCCAAGAATAAATTTCCAGTTTTTCTCAATATATTTTTGTTGATATTCCAAACTCTTATAAACTGCATTTGTTATTTGTTCTCTTAATGTTTTTCTATATTTTGGATTTATAATATCATCTGTGTATTCATATAAAAGTCCTCCCTGACCTACGTTCGCAATCCCTCTTGTGCTTATGACTGTTATATGATGTGAAATTTTATATCCATCTTTACCAAAAACTACAATTTGTCTGAAATAGGAATATAAAGGTGTCTTTGGTTCTTTATCAATTAATACTGGAATTCCAATCTTAGCAAATCTTTCAACAACATCTTCAAGAAATTCTCTTGTATAAAGTTGTCTAACCTTTGAAGGAATTACTTCCTGAATAACTGCATTATCTGTTAGGGAAATTTCATATACAAGTTCTGTCAATTTATCAACATTGTTTTCTATTATTTTGCCATTTTCTCTCACAGGTAGTATCATTGATTTTCTTCCGCCAGATTCTTTTTCACATTTAACTATAATTGTATCGTATTTTCTTGATAACATTAGAATTTTTTCTCTTATTTTATCTTTTGCTTTTTCCTTTAGTTTTTCAGTATCCTCCATATACCAGTTTATTTGTTCAGGAACTTTAACGCCGGAACCCTTAAGCATCTTTGGCAATTCGCATTTTAAATGCGTTGCTGCTTCCCATATAAGTGGCTGTATTATAGGAATTTTAAAATGGTCTATTTCCGGTCTTAATGGATGTGTAAAATGGAAGAAAATAGAATGGACTAAAATCGGCTTTTTAAATTTAACAAATATGAAATCTGATTTAAATGGAGAAATATTTTTATATTTCTTCCTTAAATTTTCAATTTCTTCCGAGGAAGGATATATCATTCCCTCTGTTATTTTTAATAATTTAAGGCTTTTTACTTCTTCCTTTACAGGAAATGCAGATATGAAAAGATTTATTGAATTTTTCGTAAATTTAGGACCTTGCTGAAGGGCAACTGGGACAGTTGTATTTCCGTATGGATAAACAATAACAACATTCACCCTTTCATTTGCTTTTAAATCTTCAGGTTCAACATCTACAAATATTTCAGGATAACCAAATCCTTCATACTTTAAAACAACAACATCTCTCATTCTTGCATAATGGTACCAGAAAATTTCTTCAGGTGTTTCCCCTCTTATTCCCATACCATTTTTACCTTCAAGAATATTTCCTATATAAAGGTCTTTGTATTCTTCACTGTAATCTTTCAATCCAGTTTTTTCACAGATAAGAAATCTTAAATATCTGTATAAATATTGATGGTATTCATATGAAAGTTTAAATTTGAGGTCTCTTTCAAGTTTTTCAAAATATGGACACCTCTCTTTATAAAAATGGTAAGGGAAATAATCAAATATGTGGCTATTAATTGTTCTGTCAAAGAATTTTGCAATTTGGGAATTATACTCATTTTCATCTGAACAATTTAATGTAAGTTCAATAAGGAAGGAGATATCAAGAAGTTCAAGAATTGAAAATATCCTTTCATAAAATTTCAAATCATTTTCTTTAAAAACTGCAAGATTTGCAATGTTTTTACTTAAATTAATGTAATCTTCTTCTTTGATTTCTCCTGACTCAAAAAATCTATCAATTTGAACTGCGATACCTTCTTTAACTCTTTTGCCTATTTCGTTTACAAATTTTTCTATACAAAACCTTGTAATCTTAAGAAATTTACCAAAATTTTCAGGAGTAACTAAATCTTCTGGATTTCCAAGAATTTTTTTCGCTTCCTCATTTATTTTCTCTATTGTTAAATTTTTGAGATAGGAAATATCAAATTTTTTATATTCTTCCAATTTTTTTCTTGAATTTTTAATTTTTTCATATTCTCTTTTTCTTTCCTCCCATCTTCTAAGTGCCTGTGTTTGAACCTCTGCTGCTTTTAATGAACCCGCAAGTCCTGTGCTTATTTCTTCGTATTTCTCTTTTATTTCAGGAATAAATAAAGGTCTAAAATATTTTTCAACAATAAAATCAACTTCTTTTTTCTTAAATCCATTTTTGCCATATCCGAATTTATTCAATCTTTCTTCAAAATTTTTTCTTAATTGATCTAACTCTTCTGTAGTATATTTCCCATTTACAAGGAAAATACCACCAAAAATTAACCATTTACCAAAATCAATATATTCAATATTTCTTTCTTTTGCAAGTGAAACAAATGAAAGTGTATAGTATTTATCTTTTAAACTCCATGTATTAACTCTTTTGGACTGATGTTCTTCTGAAATTGCTTGGTCAACTTTATTTTCTTTTAATATACAATTTCTTATCTCTTTCAAAATATCATTAACACCACTTTTATTACCTTCCAGCAATGAATTTAAAAACTTTTCACTCAAATATCTTTCAACCTCCATCTCCTTTTTCCAACTCTCTATTGTTTCTTCTCCTATTCCCAGGCATCCATATACTGCTTTTTCTTCAATGGCAAAAAGTTCCTTTACTTTCCTTCTGCAGTTTGGATTATTATAAGAAAAAGAAGGTCTCCTTGCACCTGATGTTCCATCTGCAAAAACAAGTGCACTGAAAGGCCTTTCTTTTTTAATTAAATATATGAATTCAGGAAGATTATCTATAAGTTGAAGTAATTCAGGGTCAGGAATCCCAAGGTCAACAAAATCAACTCCTCTCACTGCAATTCTATATGAAGAAAATGGCCCCCTTTTCTCAATAACAAGTAAATGAATTTTTCCTTTTAAATCATTATAAATTTTCTCAATCTCTTCATAATTTCTTTCCCTTATTCCCACCCATTTTCTTATATCCCCTCCATATACTATACAATTTGTTTTTATTAAATTATCATCAAGTCCTATTTTATAAAGATAATTAAGAACCTGATTTTTAACTTCTTCAAGTCCTGAATTTGGAACATGATTAAGAATATCAGAACCAGTACATTTTCCAACTATTCTTATATCAGCAGGTGGAACAAAATTTTTAAAAATTTCTTTTATTAAACTTCTACCTTCAGGGTCAATATCAAGTAAAATATGCTTTTCTGCAACCAAACTATATATTTCAAGTTTTCTACATCCAGCACTAAATCTAACATCTGAAATAGGTATCAATCTTCCATCTTCAACTTCACTCTCTTTATAACTTACATCCATAACACCAATCAATTCATCATCTTTAACAACATATTTATTCTTTTTTCTTGCCTTTTTTATAAGGTCATAAATCAACTTCACCTTTCTGAATGGTCCAATTCTATTAATTTCTTCGAGACCCTGTGCTTTTTTATTTACCCAGTATGTTAATTTGAATTCATTTATTCTGTCTTTCTCTCCTTCCGGTATTACAATTCCCATTTTCTCAAGGGTTGTTGCAATCTGTGGTAATCTTGATAGATACGTTGGGTGACCAAAAATTTTAAAGTATTCAGGGTATTTTGAATATAAATAGGACAATGCCTTACCTTCCCAGTCAACTTCAAGTTGATAATCATATCTAAAAGATAAAATTTTTCTCATATCTTCAACAACAGCAGAATGTAATTTTTCTGGTATACCAAATGAATTTAAAATTTTACTTGAAGTTTCTTTATCAACAGCAGAAATTATAATTGCATAAAGTAAACTAAACTCTTTTGGCACACAGAAACCTCCATAAGTTTCTCCGGATGGTAAAACCAATCTGTCACCTCTCATATTCCATTGATTTCTAAAAAATTCAAATTCACCAAATCTTAAAGTATTCAAATTTATTCCTGCTGTTAAGGAAAGATAGAAAACACCACCCCTTGAAAAGAAATTTTCTCCAACTTTCAAAAATTCTGCTATTCTTGTAGATGAAACAACAGTTGGACCCGCAATATTATAAAGTGAATAAAGAGATTTACCTTTTAATGCGGAATAACTATCAATACCTCCTACCCATTTTGGAATATCTCTAACTGAATACACTTCTTTTGCACCAAGGTCCACTCTACTTGGGGTGTAAAGAAGATTATATTTTTTATATGCACCTGTTGCCTCATATCTATAAATTGGTTTGTTCAACTCTTCAAGTAATCCTTCTTCAACAACTATTTTTCTCTGGGCATTAATTTTTGAATAAACAGGATGTAAATAATTCTTCATGAATTCATTAACATCCTTATTCAGATTATATTTTTCTATTAATTTCTGTCTTAAACTTTTTAGTAATTCCGCTTCTTCTTCACTCAATCTATTTGTGTTTAACTTTTCAACAACTTCTGAATTTAATTCCTTAATAATTTCTTCAGGTTCTTTCACATTAAAGTTTTGTGCATCTATATTTTCCCCTTCTCTCATTAATAAAACTATAAGTTTAGAAACTTCTCTACCTATTTCAGGATATGCAATTAGGAATTTTATGATGCCATTTGATAAATCTTTTTCGGCATATTTATAAATTTCACTTTCAAGATTATTTTCTTTAATAATTTTTTCTCCTGCTTTAACAATATTTTCCTTCCATATTTTCATTCTTTCTTCAACTTTCTTGAGTAAATTTTTTCTCTTAAGTAAATTGTAAAGTAACATACTTTCTTCAAGCCAGTTTTTGACATTAAATTCTGTCTCGCCTGGACCAAGAGTTGTTAAAACATGAACGGATGGCAAGTCCCTTTTTGGTCTGTCTACATTTTTATAATATTCATCCACCTTTTCTTCAAGTCCATATTTTTTGACAAGTCCTTCAAGAATATTTTTAAAAGATGTTTTTTTATCATATTTTTCAAAAATTTCTCCAATTATATCTTTCTTTTCTTTTATTATTTTCCTTAAGGCGTCAAATCTCAAAATATTTTCTCTTTCACATATTCTACCAATTTCTTCAACAAGATTTTCATATGTTTTTTCTACAAGTGCTGCACACATGGAAACTTCTTTTTTAAGTTTTCTTCTTTTTATTTTTTCAATTAGATCTTCTTCATCTTTATAATCAATATTTAAAAGAGTTGCTAAAATTTCTCTTGCAAGGTGTAAATTTTCGGTTAGCATTACATCATTTATATTTTCAGCCCAGTTTTCTGCGTTAATTCTATACATCTCTTCAAGTATATTTCTCTGAACATATGGTTTAAATTTATAAGAACCATTTTCAGGTATAATTTCATAGGATGCATAAGCAGGAAGCGCCTCTATCCAGTCATCACAAATTTTTAACCAATTTTTCATTCCACTTGTTACATAAATATTTTCACCACCTTCACTTAAAAGTTCTTCTATATGAGGATCCTCTCCAAAAAATGGGTCCATAAGTTCGTTTAAAACACCCATAAAAATTGCATCTATAGGGAAAATTCTCTGGAAGAAAATCATGTAAACAGGACTTTTCCCTTTCTCCTTTTCAACTTTTTCTTTAATTTTAAGGATATTTTTTCTCAAATCATCAATTATTTCTCTATCATTCTCATAAATTTCGTCTTTCAATTTTCCTTCATTATATTTTTGAATCAACTTCATTTCGTAATCAATCATATCTTTTTCAAATTTCTTTAGCACACCCATAATCTGTGATTTCGCTATTTCCTTTTCCTCAATTAAATATTCAATTTCGTTGAGTTCAGTGTATAAATAATCCGGCATAAATTTAAGAGAATTTATTTTGTTTTTAATTTTATTCAGAAACGGAAATATTATTTTAGGAGATACAAGTTTTGAATTTGCCAGAAGGAGTGCATCAATATAAAAAGCACGACTGAACCTACCACAAACAATTCTTCTTTTTTCTTTACTTGCTCTTAAACTTATTTTTTTAGAACATTCTATATCCTGATGGTCATCATATGTTTCGTTTATTACTTCATAAATCCTATTTCTTAACTGCTCAAGGTCCTTTTCTGTCTCTATAATTTTTTTAACTCTTTCTCTATCATAAGAAATACCAAATATTTTTCTTGCAAGAAGCCAACTTGCTCCTTTTTTCTTTTTCAATAAATCCTCTTTTTCATATGAAAGAAATTCAATATACCATTTTCCTTTTTCAACATCTTTAAGTAAACTTTTTACTTTTTCTTTTTTCTCAATTGAAAATTTTTCATATTCAGATAAAAGTTTTAATAACTCTTCTTTATCTTCTGTTTTTAACAATAAATTCACAAAATTTTTTACTTCCATTTTATTTTCTCCTTTTTAAACAATTTCAACTCCATCGGTTGATTCACAAACAAAAGATGAAAATGGTAAATTTTTTATTTTATAATATTTTTTTTCAAGAGTGTCAAGAACTTCTTCAACTTTTTTTTCTTCAACCACCATTACAACACATCCACCAAGCCCGGCTCCTGTAATTTTCGCTCCTATAACTCCATCTATATTTTTAACCAAATCTACAATATAGTCAACTTCCTCAACACTGCATCTATAAGCACCCGGTTGATAGTAAATTTCTCCTCTTTTATCATTTTTTTCACAAAAATTTATTAACTTTTTAAGATATTCATCTGAAACTCTATAGTTCCATTTTCTTTTTTTTCCATTTTTCAAAAATTTTACAACCCTGTCTCCGTCATGAGAAATATACATGAGTTTACCAAATTCTTTAATCTTGTTTAATTTCAACAAATTCCCACAGATATCAGACCTTCTACATTCACTGATTCCGTAAAGTAAAACATCTCTTATATTGTATCCATTTTCTGGTTCTTTATGAGTTTCAAATAACCTATCAAGGTCTTCTTCAGGTAATAAATCATATATTTGGTTCCTACTAAGTTTTTCTGGCAAATTCAGCAATATTTCATAAATTTTCCTTGCACTTCCAACATTTTCCTCATTTATATCCCTTATATATTTCAGTCTTTCACTCAATTTAGGAAATTTCTTTTTTATCAATTTTAAACCTATCTCATAGGTTGCTACTCTTTCATTGAATATATCTTTTGCATTTGCTGATTTCTTTGCTTCTATAAGGGAATTACAACAAATAACTTTATAATTTTCCATAAAAGGAATGTAGTCAACAATAAATGGAAAAAATCTCATATGTGTAATATATCCCTTTTTGCCAAGTATCATTGAAGCATGGTCTCCACTCCCACCTCTTGTTCCCACATACCATTCTGCCTCTCCACACATCTCCGGTAACTCTTCTTTTTTTATCGGTAAATCAAATAATTTAAGAATAGAAAACATAGTAGCAACAACAAGTGCAGAAGAAGAACTTAAACCCGCACCTGTTGGAATATCTCCATAAAAGAAAAAATTTAAGCCAGTATTTATATTTTCAGGGAATTTATTATATAGATATAAAACCCCTGCCTTTATGTAATTTGCCCAATCTCCTGGAACAATTTTTGCCTTTCTTATAAATTCTGTCCAGATTACTCCACATTTTTCCAATTCTTCCTCAATATTAAATATTCTTTCAGGATATCTTTTTTCTTCTAAATCGTAGATATAAACTTTTCTATCCTTTCTTTTTCCAGCAAAACAATATAAATTTTTGTCAACCGCTATTGTATTTATAAAACCTCCTCTATGTTCAACATGCGTTCCAAGCAAATTTATTCTTGCAGGAACTCTTATCAATATTACTTCTTCATCTCCAATTTTTTCTATATATTTTTTTCCAAGTTCTTTTAATTCCTTTTTTTCTACCCTTTTTATATAATCAGAAACTCTCATTTTATACTCCTGAATATGCATTAAAACCACCATCAACTGGAATAATAGTTCCTGTTACAAAAGAAGAGGCATCAGATGCAAGGAAAATACATATACCTATAAGTTCATCCGGTTTCCCAAATCTTCCCATCGGTGTGTGAGATATTATTGATTTTCCTCTTTCTGTTAAATTTCCGTTTTCGTCTAATAGCAAATACCTATTCTGCTCTGTTAAAAAAAACCCAGGAGCAATTGCATTAACCCTCAATTTTTTATTGTATTCCATAGCAAAATGAACTGCAAGCCATTGAGTAAAATTACTGACTGCTGCCTTTGCTGCAGAATAACCGGGAATTCTTGTTAATGGTCTGAAAGCATTCATTGAGGAAATATTTATAATTGAACCCCCATTCTCATTTTTAACCATGTATTTCCCGAATATCTGACAGGGCAATATTGCTCCTCCAAAAAGATTTAATGCAACCACTTTTTCAAAGGCAGATAATGGAATATCAAAAAAAGGCGTTTCTTTTGAGGTTGTTGCTTCTTTTATATTTCCACCTGCTGCATTTACAAGAATATCAATTTTACCATATTTCTTTATTACTTTTTCAGCAACCTCTTCAATTTTATTCCTATCAAAAACATCAAGGTATTCTCCCTCACTTTCTATTCCAATTTGTTTTAACCTATCCGCTACCTCAGTATGATTTTTTATATCACCTATTATAATCTTACTTCCAGCAAGACCAAGCCCTTTTGCAATTTCAGAACCAAGAACTCCACCTCCTCCTGTAATGATTGCAACTTTGTCCTTCAAAGAAAAAAGATTTTCTAAAAAATTCATCTTACCCTCCTTTTAATTTTAAATAACATAATGGGTCCTCTTCAAGATAATCACCAAAAATAGAATAACATAGTGCCCTGCATCCATAACAATTATCAATAATACAATTTTTACATCTACCTTTCAAATTTCTTTTATCCCTTATTTTATTTAAAATCTCTGAATTTTCCCACATTAAGGAAAATTTTTCATTTAATAAATTTCCTATTGAAACTGGAAATCTTCTACATGGAAAAACATCTCCATTAGGCATAACAGCAACACCATCTCTTCCGACTATACATTCACTCCCATATAAGTTCCATTCTCCATTATCAAGTTTTACCATATATCCTCTGTATTCAACAATATCTTTTATTTCAAATTTTATGTTGCAAATTTTATGAAGAAACTCTGTAATTAAAACCCATTTTTCAAAACTTATAACTTCACTTTTTAATTTTTCTCCAATTCCATAAGGGATAAACCTCTCAATAATAACTCCATCAAATTTATATTTTTCAGCAAAATCAAAAACTTTATAAATCTGTTCCCAGTTTTTCTCAAGCAATGTGAACATAAGATACTTTTCTGTTTTTACTTCTTTTAACTCCTCACAAATTTTCAAAAATTTATCAAAATTTTTACCTCTGAAAAATTCATAAACTTCTTTTTCAAATCCCTCTGCTGATATTTTTAATTTTATCATATTTTTTTCAATTCTGTAAATAATTTCTTCATTCGTGAAAAATCCATTTGTAATAATTCCTATATTTTCAATAAGTTCAGAATTTAAAATATATTCAATAAGTTCCAATAAGTTTTTATGTAAAAATGGTTCCCCTCCTGTTATGTCAATAACAAGTTTTCTATTTTCCTGTTTCAGAAAATCAGAAATATTTTCAAAAATATGAGTTAAACTTTTTAATGGAAGGTCATTTTCAGGAGAAAAATTATTCTGGTAACAATGTTTGCATCTTAAGTTGCAATTGTCTGTTATATGCCATTGAATGTGAAAAGTATTTTTTAACATTCAAGAGTTTCTAAATTTTATGGATTTTTCTTTGTTAATTCTTTAATAAGTTCAAGAGCAATTATATTTCTTTGAATCTGGTTAGTTCCTTCATATATCTGCGTTATTTTTGCATCTCTGAACATCTTTTCAACTGGATATTCTTTCATATATCCATAACCACCAAAAATCTGAATAGCATCTGTTGTTACTTTCATAGCAACATCAGAGGCAAAAAGTTTACACATTGCTGATTCTTTTGAAAATTCCTTTGCTCCACTATCTATCATTCTTGCTGTCTGATAAATTAAACATCTCGCTGCTTCAATTTGAGTTGCCATATCTGCAAGCATATGACTTACTGCCTGAAAAGAAATTATTGTTTGACCGAATTGTTTTCTTGTGTGTGCATATTTTAATGCTTCCTCAAATGCTCCCTGAGCAATTCCGAGTGCCTGTGCTGCAACACCTGGTCTACTTGTATCAAAATTTTTAAGTGTTATAAGAAATCCCATCCCTTCCCTTCCAAGAACATTTTCCTTTGGGACTTTACAATTTTCAAAAACCAATTCTCTTGTTGCACTTGCCCTTATTCCAAGTTTTTTTTCCTTCTTTCCGAAATTGAAACCTTCCATCCCTTTTTCAAGTATAAATGCAGTTGCTCCTCTTGGCCCTTTTGATTTATCAGTTGCTGCAATTACAACATATATCTCTGCCTCTCCTCCATTTGTTATCCACTGTTTTGTTCCATTTAAAATATAGTAATCTCCTTCTTTTTTTGCAGTTGTATTTAAATTTGTTATATCACTTCCTGCATTTGGCTCCGTAACAGCAAATGCAGCAAGTTTCTCTCCTTTTGCAATTGGTGGTAAATATTTTTTTTTCTGCTCTTCATTACCAAAAAGTATAATCGGGAAAGCACCTAAAGCAGTTCCAGCATAAGAAAGAGCAATACCACCACAAACTCTGCTTAATTCTTCAATAACAAGACATAATTCAAAAACACCATAACCAAGACCTCCATATTCAGAAGGAACAAAAACACCAAATAAATCTGCATTTGCAAGTTCATTGACTATATCCCATGGAAATGTCTCATTTTCATCATATTCTGCTCTTTTTGGCTTAATCTTTTCTTCTGCAATTTTTCTTGCCAGTTCTTTAATCATCTTCTGTTCTTCTGTTAAAAAGTATTCCATTTTTTCACCCCTCAAATTTTTTAAGAACAAGAGAGACATTATGACCGCCAAAACCAAAAGAATTAGATATTGCAACTTTTACATTTGCTTCTCTTGGTTTATTTGGAACATAATCTAAATCACATTCAGGGTCCGGATATTCATAATTTATGGTTGGTGGTATTATTCCTTCTTTAATTGTAAGACATGTTGAAACAAATTCTACTGCTCCTGCTGCACCAAGTAGATGCCCTATCATTGATTTTATTGAACTTACAGGTGTTTTATATGCCTTTTCTCCAAGTAATCTTTTTATTGCAAGTGTTTCACTTTTATCATTTAAAGGAGTGCTTGTTCCATGAGCATTTATATAGTCAATTTCTTCTGGATTTATTTTTGCATCCTGGAGTGCATATTTCATTGATAGATAGGCGCCATAACCCTCAGGGTCAGGAGCAGTTATATGATATGCATCACAACTCATTCCAGCACCAATAAATTCGCAGTAAATTTTTGCTCCTCTTTTTTTAGCATGTTCAAGAGATTCAAGTATAACTATTCCTGCTCCTTCACCCATTACAAAACCATCCCTTTCTTTATCAAATGGTCTTGATGCCTTTTCCGGCTGGTCATTTCTTGTAGAAAGTGCTTTCATTGAACAGAAACCAGCAAGTCCAAGTGGAGTTATACAGGATTCAGTTCCCCCTGCAATTATAACATCTGCAATTCCATTTCTTATCATATTCAATGCAACTGCTAAAGCATGAGCACCTGAAGCACAAGCACTGACTGTGCAGAAATTAACTCCTTTAAAACCATATTGAATACTTATATGTCCTGCTGCAATATCAGGAATTAACATTGGAATTAGAAATGGTGAAACTCTTTCAGGACCATTTTTTAGAAGTATTTCATGCTGTTGTTCTATAACTCTTAAACCACCTATTCCAGCACCAACAATCACACCCACTCTATCCTTCTCTTCTCTGTCAAATTCAATTCCACTATCCTTTATTGCTTCTTCTGTTGCCTTTAAAGCAAACTGAACAAATAAATCCATTTTTCTTTTTTCTTTTGGATGAACATTCTCAAGAGAAAAATTTTTTACTTCAGCAGCAATTTTTGTATCATACCTTGAAACATCAAAAGAAGTGATTTTACCAATTCCATTTTTTCCATTAATTAAATTATCCCAACTTGTTTTAACATCATTTCCTAAAGGTGTAACAAGTCCAATTCCTGTAACAACTACTCTTTTCATTGTGCCTTCTTTTTTTCTATATAATCAATTGCATCTTTAAGGGTTTTTATCTTTTCTGCATCTTCGTCAGGAATTTCAAGGTCAAATTTTTCTTCAAAAGCCATAACAAGTTCAACTGTATCAAGAGAATCGGCACCAAGGTCTTCAACAAATGCAGATTCTTCAGTTACAGTTTTAGGGTCTACACTTAACTTTTCAACTACAATCTCCTTAACAATCTTTGCAATTTCCTCTCTTGTCATAAAACCCTCCTTTCTTTTACATTACAAGTCCACCATCTATTCTAAAAACTTGTCCTGTTATATAACTTGCTTTTTCTGATGCCAGAAAATAAACAAGTTCTGCCACTTCTTCTGGTTTCCCAAATCTTTCAAGTGGTATTCTTTTGAGCATTTCTTCCTTAACTTTTTCAGGTAAATTTTCTGTCATTTTAGTCATTATATATCCTGGTGCAACTGCATTAACATTTATACCAGCCCTTGCAAATTCTTTAGCACATGTTTTTGTCAATGCAATGAGACCTGCCTTTGATGCCGAATAATTTGCCTGCCCAATATTGCCAACCTCTCCTATTATTGATGCTATATTTATAATTTTCCCACTTTTTTGTTTAAACATAATCTGACCTATAATTTTACTACATAAAAAAGATCCTTTCAAGTTTACATTTAAAACATCATCCCAGTCATTTTCACTCATTCTGAAAATTATTCTATCCTTTGTTATTCCAGCATTATTTACAAGAACATCTATCCTTCCCCACTTTTCTATTATTTCCTTGCTCGCATCTTCAATTTCTTTTTCTTTTGTGATATCTATAATTTTTGAAATCGTTTCTATTCCCTTTTCATTTAATTTTTTTTCAAATTCATCATCAACATAAATATCCCATAAAGCAAGTTTTGCAAAATCTTCACCAAATTTATTTGCAAGTGCCTTACCTATTCCACCAAAAGCACCTGTTATAAGAACAACTTTATCCTTAAACATTATTTCCTCCTTCTAAAAATTTTAGAAAACTATCAAGTGTCTGTGGATTTTCAACATTAAATGAAGGTATAACCGGAACAATTGATTCTATAAGTTTTTTCAATACATTTTTAGGTCCAATTTCAACAAAACAATTAACCCCATCATTAACCATACTTTCTATTATTTCAACCCATCTCACAGGAGAATAAAGTTGTTTCAAAATATTTTCTTTTATCTCATCTTTATCAATCAATTTTTTTGCAGAAAAATTCATATAAACAGGAATTCTTGCATTTTTAAAATCTATTTTATCAATTTCATTTTTAAAAATTTCAGATGCCTCTTTCATAAATTTTGTATGGAATGGTCCACTTACCTTTAAAAAAATACTTTTTATTTTTCTCTCCTTTAGATAACTGGCAAGTTTTTCAAGTTCTTCTTTTTTACCACCTACAACTATTTGAGTATATGAATTAATATTTGAAATTTCAACATCAAAATTTTTAATAATTTTTTCAATTTCATTGATATTAACTCCTATTACTGCAATCAAACTTCCATTAACTTTTTTAGAAATTTCATCCATTATTTCAGCCCTTTTTTTTACAATATAAAACCCTTCTTCTAATGTAAAAACTTCACTTGCACATAAAGCAGTATATTCTCCTAAACTATGACCTGCAAAAGAAAAAGGAACTATTTCTGTTTTTTCTTTAAAATATTCCCAGCAAATTAAACTTACTCCAAAAACTGCTGGCTGACATATTAATGTTCTTGTCAATTCCTCAATTGGACCATTAAAAATTTTCTCCTTCAATGGTAAGCCAGTAATTTTTTCTCCTATCCCAATTATTTCCATGTATTTTTTGTTTTCATCTATTATTTCTTTACCCATCCCTACATATTGAGATGCCTGACCGGGAAAAACAATTCCAAAATTCATTTTATCCACCTTATTAAATTTGATGCCCATGTTAAACCTGCACCAAATGCAACAGTTACAATCAAATCTCCTTTTTTTATCCTGCCTTCCTTAACTGCTTCGTCAAGAGCAACAGGAACACATGAAGCAGACATATTTCCATATTTTTCAATATTTATAAAAAATTTTTCAAGCGGAATCCCGAGTTTTTCAGCAACACCTGATATAATTCTTAAATTTGCCTGATGAGGTATAACAATTGATATATTCTCTTTTTTTAAATTATTTCTCTCTAAAATCTTTTCAACTGCTTCTGCCATTGAATATATAGCAATTTTAAAAAGTGTGGAACCTTCCATTTTCATAAAATTTTCTCTTTTTTCAATTGTTTCAAAACTTGATTGACTTAAAGAACCGCCAGCAGGTGTAAACAACAAATTTCCATAATTCCCATTTGAAGAAAGAAATGAATCAATAATTCCATCTTCTTCAGAATAAGAAACAACTGATGCTCCTGCACCATCACCAAGTAAAACACATGTGCTTCTATCAGTATAATCAGTTAATCTACTCATACATTCTGAAGCAATAACAAGTCCCTTTTTATATCCACATCCATTTATTAGACCTCTTGCAATTTCAAGACCATATATAAAACCTGAACATGCTGCCTGAAAATCAAAAGAAGGTATATTTTCAAGACCGAGTTTTTTTTGAATGATACAGGCAGTTGAAGGAAAATACATATCTGGTGTTATTGTTGCACATATTATAAATTCAATTTCCTCTTTTTTTATTTTTGCATCTTCAATTGCCCTTAAAGACGCTTCATACCCCAAGTCTGAAGAACCTTTTCCTTTTGGACATATCCTTCTTTCCTTAATTCCTGTTCTTGAAATTATCCATTCATCACTTGTATCAACCATCATTTCCATATCTTTATTTGTCAATCTTAATTCTGGTAAATATGAACCTGTTCCTATTATTGCAACTCCCATTTTATTTCCTTTATTTTCTCAATCAGTTTTGATTTCACAATCTTTTCACCAAGTTTAATTGCACTATAGATTGCCCTTGGAGAACTTCTTCCATGACTTATTATTACATTTCCATTAACTCCGAGAAGAATTCCTCCTCCATATTCAGCATAATCTGCCTTTTTTGAAAAATTTCTCAAATTCTTACTTATTAAAAATGCTCCAATCTTTCCAATTAAATTTTTCCTTATTTCCTGCATTAATATTGTTCTAAATGACCTTGTTATACCTTCAGAAGTTTTTAAAACTACATTTCCTGTAAATCCATCTGTGATAATAACATCTGCCTTCCCTGAAAATATTTCATGTCCTTCTATATTTCCTATAAAATTTATATTCTTTTCCTCTTTCATCAGTTTATATGCTTGTTTTCTTAATTCATCTCCTTTTGTTTCTTCTTCGCCCACATTTAAAAGAGCAACTTTGGGATTATCAATGTTGAAAACAACCTTTGAATATAATGAACCAAGAAGTGCAGATTGAAATAAATGAACTGGTTTTGGACTTATATTTGCACCTGCATCCATAAAAACAGTTATACCTCCTGTTATATTGGGAAAAAGGACTGCTATTGATGGTCTTTCAATTCCTTCTATCATTCCAAGTTCAGAAATTGCATAGGAGACAAAAGCAGAAGTATTTCCTGCGCTTAAAGAAAAATCAACTTTTTTTTCCTTTAAAAGATTTAGTGCAACTTTCATTGATGTATTTCTTTTCAATAAACTTGTTGACACTTTTTCATCCATTAAAATATAATCATCACAATCAACTATTTCAACAAAATCAATCTTTTTTTTCATTAATTTATCTATTCTTTCTTTAATTCCAATTAGAAAAATCTTCAAATTCTCTTCTTTTTTTATAAAATAGCAACTTTTTACTGGAGAGACAGGAGCATTATCCCCACCCATCGCATCAATGGCAACTTTTATGATACTCATTTTTTACTTTCAATTTTTATAACTTCAACACCCTTATAATATCCACAAACATTACAGGCAAAATGAGGAATTTTTAATGAGCCACAATTTGGACATCTACTTAAAGGAACATTTCTTATTTTTTTTGTTGCTCTTCTTTTTCTACTTCTACTTTTTGAATGTTTTCTTTTAGGATTTGGCATTTTCTCCTCCTTTAAATTTTTCTTTTAACGCAATTTCAACATTTTTGGGAACAAAACAGGATATATTTCCTCCAAGTTTTGCTATTTCCTTTACAATTGAAGAACTTATATAGAAAAATTCCTCCCTCGGCATTAAAAATATCGTTTCTATTTCTTTATACAATTTTCTATTCACAAGAACCATCTGAAATTCATAGTCAAAATCGCTTATTGCCCTCAAACCTCTAATAACTATACTTAAATTTTTCTTTTTCAAATAATCAACAAGTAATCCATCAAAACTATCAACTTCAACCCTATCATTATTTTTAAATAATTCTTTAATAAGTTGAATTCTCTCAGGAAGTGAAAATAAAAAATTTTTTCTCGGAAAATTACTTACAGCAACAATAACATTATCAAATATTTTTAAACTCCTTTCAATCACATCTATATGTCCATAAGTAATTGGGTCAAATGTTCCAGGATAAACACCTATTTTTTTCATTTTATTCTCCTTAAATAAGTTAAACCTGTTTTTCCATATTTTTTCTTTTTAATCACCTCAAGTCCTTCCACAACAGGAACTTCCTTTTTAAATTCATGCTCAATAACTAAAATTCCATTCTTTTTTAAAATATTTAATTTTACTATTTTTTCAATTATTCTTTCAAGTTTTGAAACAGGAAAATCATAAGGCGGATCACCAATAATTAAGTCGTATTTTTCATTTTCAAATTTCTCAATTTCATATTCACAATCACCCTTAATAATTTCACAATTCTTAAGTTTCAAATTTTCAATATTTTCTTTAATAATTTCAATACATTTTTTTTCCTTCTCAATAAATATTACTTTTTTTGCTCCATGACTTAATGCTTCTATCCCAAGTATTCCACAACCAGCAAATAAATCAATAACTTTTTTATTAACTATCCATGCCCTTAAAGTATCAAAAATTGCCTCCCTTACAATATCTTTTGTTGGTCTTATATCTTTATCCTTGATGAATTTTAATTTTCTTCCTTTATAGAGTCCACTAATAACTCTCATATTTTAATTCTTGAAGAACTTCTTCTTAACCAGTCAATAACAATCGCTGAAGCGATATAGACAGAAGAATATGTTCCAAAAATAAAACCAAAAATTAAACAGAATGAAAATGTCTTTAGTGTTTCTCCTCCAAAAAAGAAAATGGTAAGAACAACAAAAAGAGTGGTTAAAACTGTTAAAATTGTTCTGCTCAATGTCTCATTAATACTTTTATTGAATATTGTTATATAATCAGTGCTTCTTGTTTTTCTCAAATTTTCCCTTATTCTATCAAATATTACCACTGTGTCATTTACTGAATAACCTGCAATTGTAAGTAATGCAGCGATAACCATACCATCTATCTGCCTTCCTGTTAAAACCAAAATTGAAATTACTATCAAAATATCATGGAAAATTGCAATTGTTGCACCAACAGCAAATTTAAATTCAAATCTAAAAGTAAGATATATTAAAATTCCTATCAGTCCAATTAAAAATGCCTTTATTGCCTTTTTTCTTAGATTTACACTCATTGAAGGAGAAATAATTGATTTTCCTTTTATTGTAAATGAATCATCAAATTTTTCTCTCAATTTTTCTATTACAATATCACCTGTTTTCTGTGGTAATCTGATTATAAAATTTTTGCCCTCAGTTCCAAGTTCCTGAACTGTAAATGAGCCAATTTTTGCTTCTCCAATAATACTTCTTAAATTAACCACATCTGTTTTCTGAGAAAATTCTATATTAAGTAAATCCCCTCCTACAAAATCAACACCAAAATTTTTTTCTCCTTTTATAAAAAGCATAATTAAACCAGCAATTATTATTAAACTTGAAAAAATATAGCATATCTTTCTTTTCCCCAAAAAATCAAAATTTGGATTTTTTATGATTTCCATTTTATATCCTCAGTTTTTCAATTTTTCTATTTATTATTACCCAGTCAACTATTGCTTTTGTAACATAAACTGCTGTAAATAAATTTGCTATAATTCCTATACTCAATGTTAAACCAAAACCCTTTATAGGTCCTTCTCCAAGTAAAAAAAGGACAAGTCCGGTAATTAAAGTTGTTATGTTTGAATCAATTATTGCTGCCCAGGCTCTATGATAACCTGCATCAACACTTGCTTTTGGAGATTTTCCTGCTCTTAATTCCTCCCTTATTCTTTCAAAAATCAAAATATTTGCATCAACAGCCATTCCACATGTTAAGGCAATCCCTGCAATCCCTGGAAGAGTAAATACACCTTTAATTCCAGCCATTATTCCAAGTAAAATTAAAATATTAAGAGAAAGCGCAAAATCAGCAAGAAGACCAAAATAAAGATAGTAAAAAATCATAAATATTACAACTATTATTGCTCCATAGAGTGATGCCTTAAGTCCTTTCTGTATATATTCTTTCCCAAGAGTTGGTCCAATTACTTCCTGATAAATAATATTCATTTTTGCAGGAAGTGCGCCTGACCTTAAAACAATTGCAAGTTCTCTTGCCTCGTCCATTGTAAATTTTCCTGTTATAACCGCCTTACCTTCTGGAATTCTTTCTCTTATAACTGGAGCACTTTTTACCACACCATCAAGAACTATTGCAAGTCGTTTTCCTATATTTTTCCCTGTAACTTCCTCAAAAATTTTTGCTCCTTCCTTATCAAGAACTAAATTTACATCAGGGAAACCGGTTCTATCATAACCAACATAAGCATCAACTATATATTTACCTGTTAATTCAGGTTCTTTTTTTAATAATAATGGCTGTGTTTCTCTATAAATCCCTCTCTCATCTTTTTCCTTTAAATATAATAATTCAAAACCCTCAGGAACATTACCATTCAATGCTTGCCTCAAAAGATTTTCATCATCAATAACAAGTTTAAATTCAAGTAAAGCAGTTTTTCCTATTATCTCAATTGCTTTTTCAGGGTCTTTAACTCCTGGTAAATCAACTATTATTCTATCAGTCCCTTCTTTCTGTATTACTGGTTCTGTTACTCCGAGAGCATCTATTCTATTTCTTATAATTTCAAGCGCCCTATCAGTTAAATCAGAAATTGATTTTTCCTCAACTCCTTCTTTTTCTATTTCAAGAACAACATGAACTCCTCCCTGCAAATCAAGACCCCTTTTAAATTTTTTTTCAGGAGGATAAATCAAATAAAGACATACTCCTATAACAAGAATAACGATCCCAAATTTAACATAAAATTGTGTACTCATTTATACACCTCTTTTGGTTCAAAAATTTTTTCTTTAAAAATTTTAAATTCACCATTTTCAAATTTTCTGAAAAAACAGGTGTAATATCCTTCATGACATGCTCCACCTTTTTGTTCAACTTTAAAAAGTAATGCATCTCCATCACAATCAATATATATTTCTTTAACAAATTGAAAGTTTCCGGATTCTTCACCTTTTAACCATAATTTTTTTCTACTTCTACTGTAATAATGCATTTTACCAGTTTTTAATGTTTTTTCAATTGCTTCTTTATTCATATATGCAACCATCAAAACTTCTCCCTTCTCATCCTGAACAATAGCAACAACAAGTCCTTTTTCGTCAAATTTAATCAATTCAAAAATTTTTTCCATTTTTACAAAAATTTTATAATATTTAAAAATGAAAAAACAGAATAAGGATATCATAAAAAAAAGATTGTGGCAAATTTTATTAAAAATTCCGATTGGAGAAACGAAAAGTTATTCTGAAATAAGTAAAGAAATGGGTATGGAAAAACAGACAAGATATATTGCAAAATTATTAAAAGAAAATTCATATCCAGTATCAATACCATGCCATAGAGTAATTTACAAAAATGGGAAGGTGGGAAATTATATATATGGAAAAAAATTCAAAAAATTCCTTCTTGAATGGGAAAAATGGTTTAAATATTGAATTCCTCCTTAATCAAATCTTCCATTCCATATAAACCAACTTCTTTTTTATTTATAAATTTCGCACTTTTTAAAGCACCAAGAGCAAATGACTCTCTATTATAGCATCTATGTGAAATTTCTATAATTTCTCCCTTACCCCCAAAATAAACATAATGTTCTCCCACAATATCTCCAATTCTTAAAGAATGCATACCAATCTCTTCAAATTTTCTCTCTCCTTCTATTCCAGATCTTCCATATTTTAAAACTTCATCAATTTTTAAATTTCTCTCATTACAAATTATCTCAGCAATCTTTCTTGCAGTTCCGCTTGGAGCATCCTTTTTAAAATGATGATGTATTTCCTCAATTTCAACTTCATAATTTTTTAAAAGTCTTGAGGAATATCTGATTATCTCAAAGAAAAGATTAACACCTAAACTCATATTTGGTGATAGAAAAATGGGTATATATTTACTTACTTCTTTAATTTCTTCAAGTTGTTCCTTTTTAAAACCTGTTGTTCCAATAACAATTTTCCCTTTTTTCTCTTTAAGTATTTTTAAAAATTCCATAGTTGCAGAAGAAGTTGTAAAATCAATAACAATATCTTTTTCATCAATTAAATCCTCTAAATTATCTAAAATTTTGACTTCATCCTTAATTTTACTCCCAATAAGTGGATGTCCTTTTGCTTCTATTCCTCCTTTAACAGTAAAATCATTATCTTTTAAAGCAAGTTCTATTATTAAACTTCCCATTCTACCACCAGCACCACAGACAATTAAATTTATCTTTTCCATTTTAAACCCCTTCTTTCACCCTTTTAATTTTTGCACCTAAAGCATTAAGTTTATGTTCAAATTTCTCATATCCCCTATCAAGGTGATAAATTCTTGAAATTTCGGTTATTCCTTCAGCAGCAAGTCCTGCAAGAACAAGTGCTGCACTTGCTCTTAAATCGGAAGCCATAACTTTTGCACCTTTCAGTGATTTTACTCCTTTAATAATTGCTTTTGACCCATCAAGAGTTATATCAGCACCGAGACGATTTAATTCTCCAACATGTATAAACCTTTCAGGAAATACTTTTTCTGTTATTAAACTTACACCTTCTGCAAGGGTTAAAAAACTCATCATCTGTGCCTGTAGGTCTGTAGGAAATCCGGGGAAAGGCAAAGTTGTAATTTCCACTGCTTTCCATTTATCCTTAGGAATTGTTTCAACATAATCATCTCCATATGAAATTTCAAGACCTTCCTCTTCAAGTTTGTCAAAAAGTGCAAGTAAATGATTTGTTATAACACCATTAACTCTTATTCTGCTTTTTGTAATATATCCAGCAAGGATATAAGTCCCTGCTTCAATTCTATCAGGGATAATTGTGTATTCAGTCCCCTTTAAATTTTTTACTCCTTCAACTTTTATTAAATGTGAACCCTCGCCATAAATTTTTGCTCCCATTTTTTTTAAAAAATTTGCAAGGTCAACAATTTCTGGCTCACAGGAAGCAAACTCTATAATTGTCTCACCTTCTGCCAGAGTTGCTGCACACAATATATTTGCAGTAGCAAGAACACTTGGACCAAAATTGCCTCCAAGAAAAATCTTATTTCCTTTAAGTTTATCAACCTTACCAACAATATATCCATCCTCATTTTCTATCTCAACCCCGAGTTTTTTTAACCCTTTTATATGTAAATCAATCGGTCTTGGTCCTATAACACATCCTCCGGGCATTGAAAATCTTGCTTTTTTATATTTTGCAAGAAGTGGACCAAGAAGACATATTGAACCTCTCATTGTGCTTACAAATTCATATGGAGCAGTAAACTGATATATTCCCGATGGGTCAATTTCAAGAGTATTATTCTCAAATTTCGTTTTTGCTCCAAGAAAATTTAATATTTTTATCATTGTCTGAACATCCTTTAAATCAGGGACATTATGAAGTATTGATTTGCCTTCACCCATTATACTTGCTGCAATTATAGGTAATGAAGAATTTTTAGAACCAGAAATATTAACTTCTCCTTCAAGTTTATGACATCCTTCAATAATAAATTTTTCCATCTTTACTCCTTTCTACTTTTGTTTTATTTTAATCAAAAAACAATAGCAGTCAAAATTTTTTATAATTTTTTGAATATTGCAACTCTTTCTATGCCTGAATAATCATTTAGAAAATCAAAAATTTTAATTCCTTTTAAAACCATTTTTTCAATTTTTTCTTTTTGTCCTTTCCCGATTTCCATAATCAAAAATCCATCTTTTTTTATAAAATGAGTTGCATTATCAAGGATTTTTTTAATTATTTTTAAACCATCTTTTCCTGCAATAAGTGCTTTCTTTGGTTCATTTTTTACTTCTATTGATAGTTTTTCATATTCTATTTCACTCACATAAGGAGGATTACTCACGATAATTTCAAAAATTCCGTCTATATCAGAAAAAATATTTGAATATCTAAATTCAATCTTATTTTCTACTTTATTCAAAATTGCATTTTCCTTTGCAAGTTTAATTGCTTTTTTGGATATATCAGTTCCTACCACATAACAATTTTCTATATTTTTTGCAAGACAAATTGCAATATTTCCACATCCAGTCCCAATGTCAAGAATTTTTATCTTTCTGGGATAAAAATTTTCTTTATATATTTGAATTGTTTTTTCAACGAGAATTTCTGTTTCAGGTCTTGGAATGAAAACACCTTTTTCAATTTTAAATTCACTATCAAAAAAATTTACTTTTTTTGTAATATATTGAATTGGGATACCTTTTTTTCTCTTTTTAACTAATTTAAAAAATTTATTAACAAAATTTTTACAAACCTCAATTTTTTCAGTGTAAATTTTATATCTCTCAATTCCAAGTAAATAAGAAAGTAATATTTCAATTTCTAATTCAGGGGATTCAATTTTATTTTTTTTAAATTCCTCAACACCAATTTTAAAAAGAGTGAATAAATCCACAATTTTATTTTTATTCCTTTGTGACTTTTGCTATAGAGGACAGAACTTGTTGAGCGGTATTTTTAATTTCAGGATATTCACTTTCTTCTGCAAGAAATTCAATTAGACCCTTTATCCTTTCATCTGGATTTTCTTTTAAATAATCTCCAAGAACTTCAAGAATATTTTTCCTTATGGAAACTTCCTCATTAACATCTCCTTGTGGAAAATTTTCTTTTAATCTTTGAATCATCTCATCAATATTTCTATATTCACCAAGTTTTCCAAGTGCTATATAATAATAAATTCTCAATCCAGGAACTCCAAACTCTTTCCATGCTTTTTTAATAACAGGCAATGAAGTTTTATCCCTCATGTTACCCAAAATATTTATCAATTTAACAGCAAAAATTATCTCATTTCTTTCTTCGTCTGTCTGTCTTTGGGAATATGCAACTTCTGGTTGTGGCATAAATTCAGGTCCCATCACTCCTGGCGGTCCAAATTCCTGCATACGAGGTTGATTTTCAACTACTTTTGCTGTTGAACCAAGTCCTGTAATATCTATTTTTCTTCCCTTTAATGCAAGTAATTCTTCATATTTTCTTTTTTTAATATTCAATTCTTCAAGTTGTTTATTTATTTTATCTAATTCTTCGTTATTTTCTTTTATTTTATCTTCAAGTTTTCTTTTTTCTTCCATCAATTTTTTAACTTCTTTTTCATTCAATATTTTCCCTCCTAACGCAGGACCTCCTGGTTGAATAGCCCCTGCTGGCATTCCACCCGGTGGCATCATTTCTGGAGGCATACCAGGACCAAATTCTGGGGATGCACCGAGAACACTATCTATTTGACTCTTTTTATTATTTAAATCCTGTAGTGCACTACTCAATGTTATCTTTTTTGCTATAAGGTCATCTACTTGCTGACTTATTTGTTGTATATTTTTTCTTGCTTCTTCTCTATCTTTTTCTTTTGAACTTACCATTTGCGAAAGTGTATCTCTTAATTCAGAAATTACCTTTTCTGTCTTTAAGTTTTCTATTGTATCAAGAGCAACAATTCTCAATTCAAATAATTCTTTATCATCTTTTATAATACTCAAAAGGGTATCAATGACTTCCGGATTATTCACCTTACCAGAAGCAATGATTAAATTCCTTTTTATTTCTGGATTTGTCTCACTTTTCATAAGTTCAAGTATTTCTCCAATAACCTGTGAAATTTCAGAACCTGGATATTTAAGAAGTAGATTAGATGAAGAAATCCTTACATTTTCAGTTCCAAATTTTATCCTTTTAATTAATGTCTTTATAGGAACTTTTTGTTCTTTTTGCATCTCAGAAGGATTTTCAATCCCTGGAATTCCTGGAGGCATACCTTCTGTCGGACCCTGGACACCCCCTGCCTGTTTCTGTTGTTTTTTCATTTCTTCTTTTCTCTTTTTCTCTTCTATTTCAAATTTTTCCCATCTTTTCGCTATTTCCTCTTCCTTAACTTTACTTTCTATTTCTTTTTTCAACTTCTCTGCATTTTTCCCATATATTGACAAAGGTGAAAGTTTAATTGTTTTATCAAGAGATTCAATTGCTTCTTTATTTTTATTTTGTGACAGATAAACCATAGCAAGTGTATAATGATAGGATGGATTTTCAGGATTCATTTCTATTGCTTTCTGTAAATTTGAAATTGCTTTCTGTGTATCCCCATTTCTAAAATATGCTTCACCAATATAATAATAAATTTCAGGATTTTCAGGAGATTTTCTTCTTGCTTCTTCAAATATTTCAATTGACTTTTTATAATCTCCTGCCTTTAAAAGAATAATACCCTCATTCAATAAATCCACAACTTCTTTTCCATAACCAACCAAACATACGAGGAAGATTAATAAAACTATTTTTTTCATTTTACTACCCCTTTTGAAAAATAATACCTTAAAATATCCAAATATGTCAAGTATTCGTCCATCTTTTTATCTATCTTAAATTCCTCTTTGGCAGATTGCAACGAAGAGGGTCAATCCCTCTTCCTGTTTTTTTTGAAAGGGTTTAAATTCCTCTTTGGCAGATTGCAACTTAATAACTCTTAAAGCAGATATAATTCCTCCAAGCGGGTTTAAATTCCTCTTTGGCAGATTGCAACGCCTGAATTTCCTCTGATATATAGGTTTTATTCTGAGTTTAAATTCCTCTTTGGCAGATTGCAACCAATTTCAGCAAGAAATTTTGCCTGATTTTTTGTCATGTTTAAATTCCTCTTTGGCAGATTGCAACGTTGAATATCTTGTTGATATTTTGGGAGAAAAAATAACGTTTAAATTCCTCTTTGGCAGATTGCAACATTCCCTTTTGTTCAGAAACAAGCCATACTTTAGAATCGTTTAAATTCCTCTTTGGCAGATTGCAACAGATAATTCGGGAAGTTGGGAATATGCTTATTATGACGTTTAAATTCCTCTTTGGCAGATTGCAACTTATCACTAAATCCAAAAACAGACTCAAATCCATAAACGATGTTTAAATTCCTCTTTGGCAGATTGCAACTAATGTAGTTGTGGTATGCTGCAGTTTGAATATCTGCCGTTTAAATTCCTCTTTGGCAGATTGCAACCTACACAAAAGGACAGGTCTTTTACAGAAATCAATTAAGTTTAAATTCCTCTTTGGCAGATTGCAACATTATTCTCATACACCTGAACTATTATATTTTCACTTGTTTAAATTCCTCTTTGGCAGATTGCAACTAACCATAACCATTAAAAGTTTGAAAAATTCTTATCAGTTTAAATTCCTCTTTGGCAGATTGCAACTTTTACTATCTCTCCATTTTTTGTTGTTGTGATATAAAGGTTTAAATTCCTCTTTGGCAGATTGCAACTTCAACATATTCAGAGGAATAGACCAGGGAGTTGTAGAGTTTAAATTCCTCTTTGGCAGATTGCAACTCAATACCTACCTTAAATGCCCTCTGCGGTATTATTTTGTTTAAATTCCTCTTTGGCAGATTGCAACGCAATTACTTCTTCAACAATTGCCTGTTCCAAATCAGGGTTTAAATTCCTCTTTGGCAGATTGCAACGAAAAATTTAAAAGGGTTTATAAGGAAATATAATTTTAGTTTAAATTCCTCTTTGGCAGATTGCAACAAATGTATTTACAGAATGTTATCGGGTGTTAGTTAAAGGGTTTAAATTCCTCTTTGGCAGATTGCAACGTAGGATGGATAAAAGAATAATAAAGTTTTAACTGATGTTTAAATTCCTCTTTGGCAGATTGCAACAGTTGAGGGTTGGGTGGGAGGGGAAGAATTATTTCTGTGTTTAAATTCCTCTTTGGCAGATTGCAACTTTGGGGATTTTGGGTTTAATTTCTTTTATTTTTTCGTTTAAATTCCTCTTTGGCAGATTGCAACTAAGAATAAGCACTGATTAACTTACTGATAAAATCCATGTTTAAATTCCTCTTTGGCAGATTGCAACTAGCACCATTAAGTAAAGAAGAAATTGGAATTTTATAGTTTAAATTCCTCTTTGGCAGATTGCAACAAATAAAAAAATTTAAAAAATTGAAAAAATGAAAAATTGTTTAAATTCCTCTTTGGCAGATTGCAACTCCAGCAAGATATTCCTGAAAAAAGGTCTTGGGTCTTGTTTAAATTCCTCTTTGGCAGATTGCAACTTGAGTTAATGATACGGCAGATAAAAAGGATTTTAAACAGTTTAAATTCCTCTTTGGCAGATTGCAACATCCCCAGAAGAAATAGAAAAAATTTTGGAAGTATCGTTTAAATTCCTCTTTGGCAGATTGCAACGTGCAATTTCGGGTTTAACCTCTGGCTTAACTTCTCCGTTTAAATTCCTCTTTGGCAGATTGCAACCTTGATTGTATATCTTTTTGAAGACAAATTGAATATTGGGTTTAAATTCCTCTTTGGCAGATTGCAACGAAGGCAATCCTGAAGGAGTTGAACCTTGCCCTTTAGTTTAAATTCCTCTTTGGCAGATTGCAACTTTAATGCCTTGATTGACAAAATTTTTCTAAAAGGGAAGGTTTAAATTCCTCTTTGGCAGATTGCAACTTGACATAATACTAATGAAAAAGGTGAACTTACCAGAGTTTAAATTCCTCTTTGGCAGATTGCAACTTTAAAATGGTGTTTTTAGCCACAAAAACGCTATTTTTGTTTAAATTCCTCTTTGGCAGATTGCAACAATGCCTTTGCCATTTCTGTATATTTTCTTTTATTTTCGTTTAAATTCCTCTTTGGCAGATTGCAACTTTCCTGTAACAATAATGATAACAGAGGTTTCAGAAGATGTTTAAATTCCTCTTTGGCAGATTGCAACGATTAAAGAAAAGGATTTTGAATTTCAATCTTATATGTTTAAATTCCTCTTTGGCAGATTGCAACTGCAAAAATTTTATAATAAAATCAAGGGGTCTGTCAAATTTTTTCCTTATTTTTGCGTCAAACCTCCAGCGATGAAACCCCTTGTGTATCAATCTGCCAGTCCTCCAAATTTTCAAAGAACATTTTTCGCTGGGTCAGGTAAATCAGTTATAAGTTTTCTATTTATTTTAACACCATCAGGAATTGTATAAAAAATGACACTATCCTTATCCTTTTCAATCACTTTTAATATCTCTGCCTCCATCTTCGCAAGTTTTCCTTCTGTTAATTCCCCTTCAAAAACAGATTTCTGGATATGAGTTAAATATTTCCTTCCTATTTTTCTTACTTTGTTCAATCTTTTCTGTCCTCTTTTTTCATCTGTTAGGTCTATATCATAAATGAATATTACCTGCATTTACCACCACACTTTTAACGGTTGATATTTTTTCTCTCCAAGTATATGCCTTATTAATTTATAAAGTTCAAGTTTAATCAATGTTTTATATTTCACCTTTTTCTTTAATTTTCTATGAACAATAGTCGTCTCTAATATTTTATCATAATTTTCAACAAAAATCTTCCTACCCTCTTCTTTTAAATAAATACCCTCAAGTGCCTCTTCAAAATTTTCTTCTTTTATTTCCTTTAAATTTATAAGTTTGAAAATTAATCTATCAGATAAAACCGGCTTAAAAATTTCAGAAATATCAAGTGAGAGGGAAAATCTTCTTTCGGATGGTTCATGTAAAAAACTGATTGCTGGATTTAATGGAGTCAAATAAATTTCTTTTAAAATTGTGGTATAAACCAGTGAATTTCCAAAAGATATCATTGCATTTAATGGATTTTCTGGTGGCATTTTTGTTCTTTCTTCAAATTTCCAGTTTGTTATTCTTTCAAAAGTTCCATAATAAATTTTTCTTACATGTGCCTCTATACTCATTAATTCATTTATTGATTTTACATTTTTTATTTTATTCTGATACTCCTCAATCATTTCAATTTCCTTTTTGAAAATTTCTCTTTTTTCTATATTCCTCTTTATGTTATGAATTGCTCCATCCACAATTAAGGAAGCAATCTCAAGTCGTTTTTCATTATTTAAATATACCTCTGCCTGTTTTACAGTTAAATCACCTGAAATTAAAGTTTCTCTTGGATAAAAACTCCCTGAATAAAATCCATAATAATTGAAAATATGAAGGCAGATTCCATATCTTGAAATGAAATTTAAAAATTTATTATTAAAATGGACTTCGCCAAAAACATAAATTTGCTCAATATTTTCAACAGGAATAAATTTTTTCTCTCCATTTGAAACTTCAAACAATATGCTATTACCTTCTCTTTTCAAAACACCATTTGAAAATATATAGTATGTCTTCATATGTAACAAAACTGGTAATAAGCACAATTTTTACAGTAAGGTTTATTTATAACATCTGGAGGTTTCTCAAGTTTTTCAATCTTTTCAATTTTTCCAAGTGCTTCCTCTATTTTTATTTTATCACTCTCTGTAAGTTCCACATCAATTTTCTTTAACAGTTTTGGATAATGGATAATTCCTTTTTTACACTCAATACCAAGTTTTTGAAGTTGATAGATATAAAATTTTGTTTGCCAGATATGCGCCTCTTCAAGTTTTTTTGATTTTTTAACTTCATTTACAATTATTTCACTTCCAATCTTAATAAAATCAATTTTAAAACTTTGCATTTCTATTTCTTTAAACTTTTCCCTTTTAAAATATGTCTCACTTATCACTTTACCAATTTCCACAAAATCAGAAAACCTTTCAAGTTCAATTCCATGAGAAAAAAGCCATAATTTCCTTTTGCAGACAATATAATATGCAACTTCAGTCCCTGTTATATAAATCCCGTCCATTTTTTACCATTTTAAATCACAGAAATTCAGAACCTTTTTGTAAAACATAAATTCCTGAACAATAATTTTCAAGTTTTCCTTTTATTTTTTCATTTTCAATTCGGTCTTTTATTTTTCTCCATAAATTTTCAAGTTCATATTCTTTGTATTTCCACATATTTTCATTTATCACATATTCAGCAATTATATTTTTCTTAAACCAGAGCCAACTTATATTTTTTTCTTTGTTAATTTTCTCCACAAGTTCGCCAATTTTTTCTTCCTTTATCACTGGTATTGTATAAATTTTTCTGAATAATTCGTGTGCTTCTTCCATATTTTCAGAGACATAACCAGAATTAAGAATCCTCAAAGTGTTATAGAATTTCTGTAAATAATCTGAAAATTTCGCATTCAGTGGATTATAAACTTCTTCAACATATTTATTTTTTTCTGGCTCCTTGAAATCAAAAGATTTTTTGTTACAATTTTTAACTCCATCCAAAATTTTTTTAAGTATTTTTTCATATGCTTTCTTTTCGTCTCTCTTCTTTTTTTCTTCTGAATTTTTTTCGGATATCTTTTTTATGTCTCCCAGTAAATCATTAAATCCGCAAAGTTTCCCAAGCGTTAAAATTAAAATCTCTTTTTCATAGACATGCCCTTTACCAGATTCAAAATATTCCCTCTTATCTTCTTTATGTCTAAAAAACACCAACACATTTGCTTCTTTATCTTTATAAAAATCTTCATATTTAAACTCTCTATCAGTCCCTTTAACTTTTCCTGTCATCAAATCAACTCTCCTCATTACTCTTCCCATTCTTTGAATTAAAGAATCAACTGGTGCAATTTCAGTAAACAAATAATCGGCATCTATATCAAGTGAGGCCTCCACAACCTGCGTGGCAACAAGTATTTTAGGGGCTTTTTCTTCTTCTGTTTTTGGATTTTGAAATTCTTTTTCTAATTTTTTCTCTTTCTTTTTTCTTTCATTTAAAGTAAATGTTGAATGTAGTAAATCCAAAAATCCATTAAAACCTTTATCTTTAATTTTTTCATAAATTTTCTCTGCCTTCTCAACAGTATTTAAAACAACAAGAACTCTTTTGCCTTCATTTGCTTTTTCAATAATTTCTTTTATATTTTCTTCGTCTTCAATATCCTTTTCTCTTAATTCAACCCTATGCCTTGTTATATCTTTTATTTTCACTGTATCTTTCTCTTTACCATTTTTATTTTTAGGATTTTTTATTTTCCCTTCATATAAATCTATTTCAACCCATTCTAAATTTTTATTTTTTAGTTCCTCCCTGACAAACTCTGGTAATGTGGCAGTCATAAGCAAAAATTTCCCTCCAAGAGAAACAATATCCTCTATCATTTTTACAATAATTGCACATGCTTCCGGATTATATGCCTGAACCTCATCAATTATTAGTTTTGAATAACCAATAGTTGCATAAGTTTTTTCATATCCAGGATATTTTAAAGCAGAGGGGAAAATCTGGTCTCCTGTTGATATATTTACCGGTAAGGAAAAATGTTTTGAAATTTCAATAATTTTTGGCGTTTCTCCATCCCAGTTTGTATTTCTTGAAGTTTCCCATTTATCAACAATATATAAATCAGCATCTGAATGCAAAAGCCCAACATTTCCACTTATAAATGGGTCTTCTTCATTAATTATATTCTCACTAAAATAACTGCAAGCCCTTTCAAATATCTGATTTGTAGCAACTCTCAGAGGGAGTGTATAGAAAAACTTTTCACTTTCTGCCCACAAAAAAGCAAATTCTGTCTTCCCAATACCTGTTGGAGCAATCAAAATAATATTTTTGTCTTTGATATCAGAAAATTCTTTTTGCCAGAAATTCTCACCAAATTTTTCTTCAAGTTTTTGTCTTAAATTAATTTCAAAGAACTCTTTTTCTATTTCAAAATTCTCATTTTCTTCCTCACAAAAAGATGAAAAATGGTCAACTCGCATTAAAAAACCAGAAAGAAAAATCCACAAATTTAAATCTATTTTTAAATCCATCTGCATTCTCAATCTTTCAGGAAGAAAATAAAGAGTATAAGGAGGAATTATGCCAGCACTTGTTAAATTGCCACCACTTTTTATATGTTGGGCCAGATTTTTATCAAAAGTTATTAAATCTTCTGCTTTTGTACCATCTATCTGAAAATCTTCAAAATGTTTCTTTAATATTTCTTCTAATCTTTCTCCATTTTTATTTTCAAGCAAAGTATTACAGGTGTCAATCAAATCTTTGTTCAAATGGAGTAAATATTCCTTCTCATCCTTTTTCCAGTGGTGAAAAGCAATAGAAGAAAGGAAAGTTGAAAAAAGGGATTCCTCATTATGGCATATTTCCTTTACTTTATCTTTGTTAATAAAAAATAATGAAAGAATGTTATGTCTTATATTAGGAAAATTCTGTAGTCCATCAATAGAATAATTTTCATTTTTTATCACTTCTTTTTGAAATTGAGGAGAAACTTTGCCAAGGTCGTGAAAAAAGCAAGCATATTTTAGTAATTGGAACAATTCATTTGGGGTTATTATATTTTTTAATTTCTCCGGCAACCTGTGGTGAACTTTTTCATAAAATGCTTCAATATTATTTAATAAATCTGTAGTGTGCTTTCTTAAAGTTATTTTTCTTCCATCAACTGGTTTTTTTGCCCATATTGTCATTTCAATCCTCCGGATAAATCATTTTTGCAAAAAATAAAGGAATATTTTCTTTTTCATCAAAAATAAATTCAAAAGGTTTTCCAAAATATAGTGGAAAAGAGCCACCCTCAAAAAGTTTAACAGGAATATATTCAAAAACCCTAATTTCTTCAATAATTTTATAAAAAGAGGTGATTAAGTGATAACTCCCCTGTGTTTTTTTAAAAAATTCCTTATAATTTTCGCAATTTAAACTCTCATCCAGATATTTTTCTCCTCTCTCAGGGTCAACAAGCCATGTAAAATCATAATTCTCTAATTTTCCATAAAGTGGCTTTTTTTCAATTTTTATTTCATCATCTATTCCTTCAAAAACAACTAAATCTTCTGCTCTTCCAAGATGAAGATGGTAAATTCTTTGTTCTGGATTCTCAAAGGCATTTTTCATCCTCTCAAGAAATTTTTCGTCTTCATGTTTTATATAAATTAATAAATTCACATTCTCCAAAACATCAATCCTTGTTGGAATTTGGCCTCCCGGGTGTTCTGGCATCTGGTCAATAATTCTATTTTCAGGATAACCAAACCTTCTATTATGTTCCTCTTTACTTAATGTCCTAAGCCATACATATTCCCTGTTTAAAAATTTATATTTCCCGTAAATTGCAAGAGAAAGCCCATTCTTAAGTATTTCAAACTCCCCATCCTGTCTTTCTATTCCCAGAACATTACAGATTAAACCAATGACTGTTGAATAAGGTGGAATAGGATAGGTGTGTTTTCTTGCAAATGTAAAAGGAATTCTGTAATGGGCGGTTGGCTGAAAAATTTTTAATTTAAGAACTTTCATTTTTCCCTCATATTTTAGCAAATTCTTTTATAAAAAAATTTTTTATGGAATTCCAACTAATTTTTTTTAAAAGTGGTATTTCAGGTTCATTTTCTGCATCATCAAAATAGGTAAGTGCCTTTTTTATTATAATTTCCTCATATTTTCCAAATTTTTTTACAAAAAGTTTTATTGCTTCATCACTTTTAATTTTTAATTTTTTCATAATAAAATAAACATCTACAAAATCTTTTCTACTTCCCCGCAAAATAATAGCATTTATTTTCATACAAAGTATATCTTCTAAACTTGCCAATCTTAGTGAATTTAGATATGTGAATGGTTTTAGTAAAGGATAGGGATTAGAAAAAAAAGAAACATTTACCTCTTTTATTTTTGCATGAATTGTATCTTTTGAAATTGTTTTTGTTGCTTCCGGTGAAAAATACTTGATAAAATCTCTTAAGTCAATTTTCTCCTGAGTAAAAAAATCAAGGTCAATAGAATATCTATGTTTTAAATAATAAAATAAAGCAGTTCCACCAGCAAGATAAAAATTACCTTTCTCTATAACCGGAAAGAGAATATTAACCACTTCTTTGTGTTCTTTTAAAAGTTCTTTTACTCTTAATTCCATAACATAATCTCCAGAAATTTAAAGATTGTTTTGACAGAAGATTTTCATATTTTTTAAGGAAATCTTTAATTTTTTCTCTCCCTATTTCCTTTTCAAGTTCTTTAACCTGTATTTTATTTCCAATTTCAAGAACCCTCGCTATAACAAAAGGAGAATCAGTTTTTTTTAATACAGAATCCCATTTATAATCCCAGAATAATTCCTTAAGAATTTCAGGATTTTTGTTCTTCATTTTTTATCCCACATTCTTCAAGAAATTTATCCCAGTTTTTTTCTATTTTTTCTATTTTATCCTTATCAATTTCTCCTTCTTCATAATTTATCTTTATTCCATCTGCCCAGATATAAACTTTTCCATTTTCATAAAGCCAACTATTTTTGAAACCATTTGAAATACCTTTAACTTTATAAGATTTACCTTTTTCAATTTCTTCTATCTCAATATATGGATGAAAAATAGGAAATGGAATTTTAACAGAAGCCCCGATTATAAATAAAGGAATTATTGTATTTGCTTCACCAGAGGATTGAGCATAAAAGCCATTCTTTATAACGGTTAAAAGGTCTTTTATCCTTTTTTTCTTTTCGTCTTCGGAAATTTCAAAGATAACTTTAAATTTATTGCCTGCTTTTTCAATTTTAATTGTCGCCTCAAATCCTTCCTCTTCTTTTTTCTTTATTTTTACTTTGTATTCATTCTCTTCTTGACTTTTTTCAACATTTTCAATTATTTTCTGTAAACCAATTTCAATTTTTAGTTCCTTTTTTTCTTCATCATACTCAGGTTCTTTTGAAACACCAAAAATGTAAAAATTCTCTTCTTCTTCAAATTCTTTAACCTCAATATTTGGCTTTTTAGATTTTTTACCTTCCCTTTCTGTTTCACTCGCAAGATAATTATCTTTTAATTTTAAAGAAATTCTTTCTTCTTTTTTCTTCTTGGTAGCTGGTTCCATTAAATCTTTTGAAATTTTCACATTTTTTCCATCAATGTAAATTTCTTTTTCTCCTATTTTATAAACTATGTTTCCTTCTTCATCTTCTTCTTTTTCCACATTTTTTAAAATTGCATGCTTTGGAGTTTGGATTGTTAAAATTAATCTTTTATCAGATGCCTCGTAAGAATAATCTTCTACTATCCACTCATCCCTTCCAAATCTTTCAACATCAATCGTAAAACTTAATTTATAAAGGGATAGGTGTTCTTCTTTACTAAATGGGTTAGGAGTGGTATCTTCTCCCTGTTTTATAGCCCTATTTACTAAATCATGGTTGCAATAAAAAGCCATATCTCCATTCCATTCAGTTAATGCAACTGCTTTTGTTATTCCAACAGGTGCTTTTCTTGTAATTGACATCTGCTCTCCAATTGTATACATATATCCAAAAGCATCAAGTTCTTCAGAAGTTAAAATATCATCTTTTGTAATATCAAATTGGACTACATCTCTGTGTAATCTAACTTTTGCTTCCTTCCATCCAAATGCTTTGTTTAAGGTTGAAAAGAGATAATGTCTTATTGCTGTTTTGCCAATAAAACTTACTGTTTTCTCTCCTTTTTGTAGTTTTTTAATAGAAAGAATGTTCCCACCAACTTTTTCATCCCTATTTAATGCTGAACCTTCAAAAATGATTGTTATGGTTATGTTTTTCATACCTCACCTCCTTTTGTTTCTTCCTTGCCCAAAATTGGGGCAAGAAAAGAGAAAATTAATGTTTTAAAATATTTCTCATTTTCCGGTTTAAATGCCTCAACAAGTTCATCCGGAAATTTTTCTTCATTTGCGGCAAAACATCTTAAAAGTATATAAAAGACATTATCCTTATTTCCAAGCCGAACCTGTTCAAGAAGCCGAAAACCACTTTTATTTATTGATTGGGCAAGACCTTCCTTTACATTTACATTTTCTCCTTCTTTTTTTAATTTCTCTATTAACCCATTAATTTTTTCTTTTTCTTTTTCTTTTTCTTTTTCTTCCATATTCACCTCCAGTTTTTTTAAAATTTTTGCATAAAGTTCTGGTAAGATTCTTGAAACTTCTTGAAAATACTTTAATTCATTATTTGTAAAATATTTTTTAATCGGGTCATTTTCAGAAATTTTTTCTTTATTTTTTAATTTCAAAATCGCTTTCAAAACAAAATAATTTACTTTTTCAAGTTCTGAAAACTTTCCAGATAAAATTAAATCAAATATTTTTTCTTCATTTATTCTTTCAATTAAAGATGCTATCTCGTAATCAAGCAAAATTTTAGTTATATGCTGTGGAAGGTCAAAATAATCAATAATATTTTCAAATTTGTTATTTCTTCTTACCCTCTTTTTAACTATTACCTCTATATTCATCATTGTCCAGGCACCAAGTAATGCCCTTCTTTTTATTGCCCATTGTAAAAGAGAGGAACCTAAAATTTTTCTTATTTCGTATTCTTTTGATTCTTTTAATATTTCTTCAGCAAATCTGTTTAAGTCCCATATCAATTTAAAATCAGGCGCATTTATAAAAATTTCTCCTTCAGAAGTTGGAATAAAAGAAAGATGACTAAAAATAATTAGATATGAACATAAATGACAAATTGGTATAGAAAAATTTAAATTCCAGAAAGAATTTGGAACTTCAGTTATAGCGGCTCCTAAACCGACAAAATGTATTCCTTGAAATTTTTCTCTTTGCTCCAAAAAGGTAGAAAAATCTTTTCCACTGAATTTACCTTCCAATTTTTTCAATAAGTCCAGAGGAATAAAATAACCTTCGCACCAACTACACCTTTTATTCCCATTTTTTTCTGCATTTTGTAATGCTTTTATATAATAATTTTCAAAAAACTCTTTCTGCCTATGTTGAATATAATTCGGATACCTTTTGTTTTTACCCCAAATCTTGAAACCATTCTTTTCTTGTAAGACTTCTTTATGGTATTTAAAAATTCCTTCATAACTTTGTTTTATAGCAGATCTATCCATTAAAATTTTTTCGTCGATTTTAAAATCTATTTTATTATATTCCAATACCTTTAAAAAACCTATTACTCCTGCATTATAAAGCCAGTTGGAAGGATATAAAATTATTTTCTTTTCATCCATTTTCATTTAAAAATTTTTCCAGTAAATCAACTGAAAACTTTGCTCCTTTAATCGCTTTTTTGCAAGTAAATTTGTATTCATATTTCTATTCCTTCTTTAATGTTAAAATCTTCCTTTATGACCCAGTAATAACCACCCTTCTTATAAACTTTTTGGCTCCATATTTTTTCAATTTTCCTTTTAAAGTATTTAAATAATTTCTAAAAAATTCATTTCTGTCATAATAGATAATCGCATCCTCAATCATATCAAGAAATAAAAACCGCCAGTTTTAACTTCTTTGAAAATTTTTTCAATTAAATCTCTATATTCTTTTTTCATATTTGTTTAACCACTTCAAGAAGACCAAAGCCCTGACCTGTTCTAACTCCAAATCCATAATCATATAAAAATTTAAGAATTTCAGGCTTTCCTTCAAGGTAAAAATATCCGCGAAAACCCCTTGCAAATCCACCAAATAAAGGAACTACTGTCTCATTAATCAATATTTTGCCATTTTTTTCATATAAAGAAAATCTTATTTCCGGTTCTATGTCAATATTTTTAATTATCCTAAACTTCTGTTTAACCCTCTTTTTTAATATTTCATTAAATTTCTCAAGATTTTCTTTTTCAGGAATTACAAACCAGTTTTTAAAATTAGATGGAGAACTATCCGGGTCAGTCATTAATGAAATCCCAATAGTTTTAAAGAGAACTTTTTTTGAATTTATATTTTTTTCAGGGAGCAATTTTATATCTTTTAAGAAAAATTTCTTATTACATAAAATTAAATTATCCTTTTTTTCTTTTTTCAGTTGTAGAATGCCATTCCAGAAAATTGAAATTATTTCATTATCTCCTGAGGAAAATATAAATGAAATTTGAGGTCCAATTAGATTATCTTTAAATTCATCTCCTAAAAAGGGAGAATAAACATAGGGTTTCAATTTTTTTGAAGCAAAAAGTGAATTATATTTTTCTTCCGATGATTTTTGAAATGTCTTTTTAAGGAATGATATAAAATTTCTTCTTAAATCCTCATTTTTAAAATCTGTCTTTTCGCCTTCAAAAATTAATTTAAATCGCATAGAAAAATTATACCATTTTAATTATCCTTATCAACCTTTTGATATCTCTGCTTCCTTTAATTTTTCTATCAACTCTTCAATTTCTCCATCCATTATCTTATCAAGGTTATATGTTGTGTAATTTATTCTATGGTCTGTAACTCTATTTTGTGGGAAATTATATGTTCTTATTTTCTCACTTCTATCACCTGTTTTTATAAGTTTTTTTCTTTCTTCATCAATTTTTTCCCTTTTTTCTTTTTCATAGAGTTCCTGTAATCTTGCTCTTAATATTTTCATTGCTTTTTCCCTGTTTTTTATCTGAGACCTATCATCCTGACAACTTACAGAAATTCCTGTTGGTAAGTGTGTTATCCTTACAGCGGATGATGTTTTATTTACATGCTGACCTCCATGACCACTTGCTCTGAATGTTTCTATTTTTAAATCCTCTGGATTTATCTTAATTTCCTCTTCTTCTATTTCAGGTAAAACAGCAACTGTTGCAGCGGATGTATGAATTCTTCCATAACTTTCTGTTTTAGGAACTCTTTGAACTCTATGGACTCCACCTTCATATTTTAAATTTCCATAAGCACCTTTACCCTTAACAAGAAAAATTATCTCCTTAAAACCACCAAGTTCAGAAGGATGGGAATC
>Ga0272449_1000599_pt1 | contig 42101 bp, 51 predicted proteins | sample YNPCB0241_FD_198679 | JGI IMG/M metagenome (GOLD analysis project Ga0272449, IMG submission 198679) | Hot spring sediment microbial communities from Yellowstone National Park, WY, United States - YNP-CB-024-1 | ecosystem: Environmental > Aquatic > Thermal springs > Hot (42-90C) > Sediment...
CCACACTAGATACCATATGTAAATGCTTCAAGACGTGATGAGGCTTACCGCTCTCAACCCACCACAGACGCACGGTGTAGTCGTCCGACCCCGATGCCAATATTTTTCCATCAGAAGAAAAAGCCACACTCGTCACAAAAGACCTATGCCTTAGAACGTGCCGAGGGGCGCCATCCGCAACCCGCCACAGACGCACGGTGTAGTCCATCGACCCGGATGCCAAGGTCTGCCCATCAGGGGAAAAGGATACACTCTTCACCAAACTTTCATGCCCCTCCAGGATGCGCAAAGAAATGCCCTTCTCTTTTATCGTTATCTCCATTGCACACCTCCTTTAGAATACACGTGGAGACTCGCTGCTTGTAATATGCCACAGACACACAGCGCCGTTATCTAATCCCGCAGCCAGTGTTTGTCCGTCGGGAGAAAAGGCCATGCTCCGCACCGGGCTGGTATGCTCCAGCGTACGCAAAAGTGTGCCATCCACGGTCAGCCACAGCCGCACAGTGTGATCTCCCGACCCCGAAGCCAGAATCTGCCCACCAGGAGAAAAGGCCACGCTCCACACAGAATCGGTGTGCCCCTCTAGGGTGTACAAGGGGAGGCCACCCGCGACCTGCCATAGCATTACAGTGTGATCCTCTGCGCCCGAGGCCAGGAACAGACCATCGGGAGAAAAGGACATACCCCACACCGGGCCTGTATGCCCCTTCAGGACTTGCACAGGGAAGCCGTCCGTGGTCCGCCATAGACGCACAGTGCAATCCTTCGACCCCGAGGCCAGGACCTGTCTATCAGGAGAAAAGGCTACGCTTAGTACACAATCTGTATGCCCAGACATGGCGCGAGAGACGTTGCCGTCCATCTCCCGCCACAGCCACACAGTGTTACTTGTAGCCAGCCATGGCCACCCGGAACCGTCTGCTGGCCCCGAGGCCAATATTTGCCCAACGGGAGAAAAGGTCACACCCCGCACCGGACCCAGATACCCCGCCATGGCAAGCAGGAACATGCCATCCGCGACCTGATACAGCCGCACGGTGCGATCCTCTGACCCTGAGGCCAGGTACTGTCCATCGGGAGAAAATGCCACACTCCACACAAAACCCGTATGCCCTACCAGGAAGTGCTGGAGATCGCCGTCCGCAACTCGCCACAGCCGCACGAAGCCGCTCTCTGACGCCGATGCCAGTATTTCTCCATTGGGAGAAAAGGCCACGCTTAGCACCGGAGCCGCATGCCTTCCCATGACGTGCAAGGGTTCTGGGTTCTCTATTAATACCTCCATTTTCTCCCTCCCTTTAATTCTGCTAAATCGCGGCAGTGCATAGGAAAAGCAAGCTGGCGTTCGCAATCCGCCATATGGCGCTATAATCCGACCCTGAGGCCAAAATCAACTCATCAAAAGAGATAACCGGTATGCCTTTGCAGGCCCAAGCAGAGCAACACCTTGCTCCTTGTAGCCTGTCTCTGGTCGTCACAAGAAGTCGGAACATCCGCCGTCAGATGCGAGAACCCGCTATCCAAGAGCCTGGTTTACGGCCTGCACCGCCTTTTCTCTCCCCATCCGCCCATAAAGACCCGAGAGCACATTTTTGCGACAGAGCAACCTTAATGCAAAACAAGAACAACATTCAAGGCCACTTCCTTATCAGATTGAATGTCAATCTCAACTTGTCCAGTGTAGCCAGATGCCATCCGCACAACATAGATGCCAGGAGACACATAAAAGACTGCTGTTCCTTCACCATCAAGGGGCCTACGACCAACCACGCGCCCATTACTTGAGACTACTTCAACAGTTGCGCCGGTCACCGCGGATTGATCGAGCAGGCAAATTGCACGAACCGTGAGTCGGACTTTATTGATAGCCCGTGCATAGCGAAAGTCAATAATGACCACAGCAATAATCAGAAGGGACACTAAAGATGCTATTAGAAACACTTTGGTTTTGGTTTGCACGCGTCCCCCTTGCCCCAACCACGAGAACATTAGTAAAAGCCGCCCAACATAGAATTAGGTTGACAATTGCAACGCAACAACTCATATCTGGCGACCGTCCACCCAAACAGCAAATTTGTGACAACTGCAGGAATCGTACTGCAATGATTTTTCTCCCTCAACTCGGCCCCATGCCCATTCCCAAACTATTATAGCGGTTGCCAGGGAACTTCCTCTCTTCTGGACTTTAGACCAACCTGCTGGGCCGGGTTTTTTGTAGAATTTACAGAGCTTTATATATAAGCGCCCTCTTGCCCCCAATCCCGATTTTATAGAATTTAGAGAGCTTTATATATAAGCGCTACCTTGCCCGAAGCCCCGGTTTTTTGTAGAATTTAGAGAGCTTTATATATAGGCATCGTTTTGCCCCAAAATCCCATTTTTTGTAGAATTTGGAGAGCTTTATATATAGGCACTTGCCCTGTTTGTTCTTGGTTTGTCCAAAGTCTGTTTCACGAATTGGCATGAACATTTCTTGTGTATAATTTGTGCAATTCGTGGCGGTCTGCGTAACTCTTATGCGATGGACAACATCCCGAAAGAACTCAACCCACAGCAACAAAAAGCGGTCACCGCGCCTGACGGGCCGGTGCTGGTCCTGGCTGGTCCTGGCTCTGGTAAAACGCGTGTTCTCACCCACCGCATTTCCTGGCTGGTACTGGAACGGGGCGTGTCACCCTGGCGCATCATGGCGGTCACCTTCACCAACAGGGCCGCGCGGGAGATGCGAGAACGCATGGAACGGCAACTGGGCATCTCACGCGCCGCCGAACTGACCCTGGGCACCTTCCATGCTATTTGTGCCCGCATCCTCCGACGCGATGGCAACTTCATCGGCATTCCCCAAAACTATGTCATTCTTGATGATGATGACCAGGTCGCCCTTGTTCGCCAGATTCTCAAAAAACTGAACGTAGACGAGAGTCGTTACCCCCCCCTGACGCCGTCCACGATGTTATTTCCCTTGCTAAGAACGAACTGATTGGCCCTGAATCGCTCCGTCCTGCATCATACCTAGAAGAAGTCGCCTTGCGTGTGTACAAGCAGTACCAGCAACAACTGCGTGCTAACAACAGTCTGGATTTTGACGATCTGCTCGTAGAAACAGCACGTCTCTTCCAGGAAGCCCCGTCGGTCCTGGCTCACTACCAGGAGCGGTACCTCCACGTCCTGGTGGACGAATTTCAGGACACTAACATGGCCCAATACGCGCTTCTCAAACAACTGGCAGCCCGGCATCGCAACCTCTTCGTTGTTGGCGACGAGGACCAGTCCATCTACCGCTGGCGAGGTGCCGACTACCGCAACATTTCCCGCATGCAGGAAGACTTTCCTGACCTGGTCACCTACCTGCTGGAGCAAAACTACCGCTCCACCCAGACGATTCTGGACGTCGCCCATGCCATCATTCGCCACAACCCCAACCGGACTCCCAAGAAACCGTTCACCAACCGGGGGCACGGGCACAAAGTCATCATCCACGAGGCCTACGACCCGGAAGAAGAAGCCCAGTACGTTGTGAACACCATTGCCTGTCTGGCCATGACAGGCGAGATCCACCTCGGCGACTGCGCAGTGATGTACCGAACCAATGCCCAGTCCCGCGCACTGGAAAAGGCCTTTATCCATGCTGGCATCCCTTACCGGCTGGTGAACACCACCCGCTTCTACGCCCGCCGGGAGATCAAGGACCTGCTGGCCTTTCTGCGGGTCGTCCATTCTCCTGCCGACTCTGCCAGCCTCCTGCGCATCCTGAATGTCCCTCCTCGCGGCATCGGTGCCCAGACCATCCAATTTCTGGAAGACGTCGCGCGCACCCGGGGGATCCCCGTCTGGCGGGTGATAGAGGAGATTGCCGAAGACCGGGACCATCCCCCTCTTCTCTCCGGCCGTGCCCGCACCGCCGTGACCACATTTCATCGCATGGTGAGCGGGTGGATTACCTCCACCCCCGAGCCCCCGGCCGATCTGCTGAACCGCATCATCGCTGACACAGGCTACGAGGCATACATCCGAGACGGAACCGATAAAGGAGAGGAGCGCTGGGAAAACGTCCAGGAACTGCGCGTGGTCGCCACCCAGTACGCCAACGTCACATTGACCGACTTCCTGGCCGACATCGCCCTTGTCTCCGATGTGGACAATCTGACGGACAACGCGAATGTCCCCACACTGCTCACCCTGCACAGCGCTAAAGGGTTAGAGTTCCCTGTCGTCTTTATCGTTGGCCTGGAAGAGGGGTTGCTCCCCCACTTCCGTTCCTTAGACGACCCAGAGACTCTTGCCGAGGAGCGACGTCTGTTGTACGTGGGGGTGACACGGGCAAAGGAGCGTCTTTTCCTAACCTACGCCTTCCGCCGGGCCTACCAGGGCAACTACAAGACTAACACCCCCAGCCGCTTCTTGGCAGATATTCCCCAAGCGCTAGTTGACAGCAAATAGCAAGAATCCTGTCCGGGGGCAGTTGGGATCTCACCGCGCAGGTAGCACACAATTATGCTGGCCCACCGCTTCAATCGTGCCTTTCAATCACGGTTTTGTATCAGGCTTGCGGGCTCAGGCTGAACGTAGACCTCAACACGCTACCCAGGACGGAAACGCACGGCTCATCAGTGACAGGCTTGCTGCTAACGAGCCGCTGTCAGATAGAAGTTTGCCAAGCCCGGTTCTATAATCATAACAGAAACACTTGTGGGCCTGTAAGGGGATTGCTTCAACGGCTACCGCCGCATCACAAGACAGAGAACAAAGACCGTCAGCGTATATCATTTTGGATGCAAGGGCCCATAGCTCAGCGGCAGAGCAGCCGGCTCATAACCGGTCGGCCACAGGTTCGAATCCTGTTGGGCCCATTCCCTTTTTACTCACCGACCCCCCCAGCGAAGAGGGGGGCATATCTTTTTCCCCCAACAAAATCTTGGTTGCTGGGTCAAGCAACAAGTATGGCGGGGTGAGATATAGTATAAAGGAAGTGTACTCAACGTAATGAGTTAACAGAATCCAAGAGAAGACAAAGGAGAAAAATGAGCACAACAAATCAGAGGGCCCGGGATTGACCGGGCTCTCTGATTTGTTTTTGGTTCCACTGCAAAAGGCTATTCTATTGCCGAGGCACAAAGAATGCGCCCCGCGTTATCGGCGTCTCTGCAATAGGTTTTGCGGCGAAAATCATTTCTGCATAACCGCGCGGATGGCTTCTATTGCTTTTTTGGCCCCCCAGGCGTCTGGGAATTCGAACGATTGACCTGCAGTATCAATGACAATGGTTCCGGTGTCTATAATCTTTTGCCACAACGCCGGCTGCTTGATTGTTACGGATAGCACGCCTTGTGGCTTGATTGTGCTTGTGTCTGTGGAAAAAGGCAGTGTTCTTCGTATTCTCTGAATGGAAGAGGGTGTAATAACCAGGTAGTCGTCACTTGCGTCTACGAAAGACACAACAAACCAAGCAAGACTACCCACGACAATTATTACACCCACTAGCCAGAAATGCAGCATCAGCATCCCGGCACCAACCAGCAAACCGATCCACCAGGGCTTTCTCGCAACGACTGCAGGCCAAAACCGACGAACAATGTACTCTTCGTTAGACATAGTTTGCACCCCCTTTCACCTCAACCAAGGTGGGGCTATATAGAATGCCACAGCAGAAAGCACTGCCTGGAGAATAAGCGCAGGCAGCGAAAAGCGCGGCATGGTCCTTTTGCCAACATAGACCTTCCATGCAAGATACAACCCCATTGCTATTGCCGTGCCCGTCCACATAGAAAACATAATCCTTGCCCTTCCCCCGACTACCCCCAGCAGGGCAAACAGCATTGCATTTATTGATCCCAGGCTCAGGCTATAAAAGAATATCGCCAGGGGACCAGCGAGGGGGAGCAACAAGACAAGAAGGGGGACGTATGCCGCATCAGCAAAGTTGATCCGAAACAGGCCGAGGAATTTGTACGGACGGATTTCTACTTCTCCAAGAACATATTCCTTGATCTTTTGTACTGTAATGATTTCCATGTTTTACCTCCTGTATGTGAACTACCTTGTGGCCCGGCACCTGATCCCAAACAGTGTGTCAGCCTGAAAATCTCCCCAACCCTGTCCGGGATCAGCAACGGTAAACACAAAGAAGGCTTGCAGGTTAATACCCTTCCTGCGCGCAATTTCGGGGAGACGAAGCAATTCCTGCCGATACTCTTTTTCAGTCATCCCCCTGCAACTTTTCCAGCCGCGGTACGGGTCCCATCCCCAGTGTTGCCATGATGAATTAAATACGCACACGCCCGATTCCGTTGCAACAAACCTGACGCGTGGCATACCACGAAAACTGTCAGCAAATATCCACGTGTACGGGAAATCGGGCTGATGACAGGGAAAATACACGTGAACACCTACATATCCGTCCACACTCTCAATGTATCGGAGTAGGTCTTGCGTTTCTGGAAGTGCCACCTCCTGTCGTGTTGGGGCAGACACCGGGTAGTTCATCAATATCGGCCTGATTTTCCTTTGCACAAGCCCTTGTGCAATCAGACGCGAAACACGTGCTACCCGGCGGGCTCTTTCCAGGTCTCCGTCACCCGATACCTCATTGAAGACCTCTACAGCATCTATGTATTCTTTGCAGTTGCTAATTGCAGAGTCCAATGTGCGCAAGAAACTGTCTACAACCTCCTGGTCTGTGAGATTTGGGTCAAGCAACTGCCCCTCGGTGTTGAATAATCTCATGACCACGAATGTCTCTTTGGGCCAAAGGGTTGCTTGCGCACACGAGAATACCTTTACCGCTGGGAAGCGGGGAACAGGAGTTTCTGGAATGCATTGAATGTGCGGGAAAATCCCTGCAGGCATTTCTTCATTATATATAGGGGTTGGTGTCGGTGTGGGGGTTGGTGTGGGGGTAGGAGTCGGCGTAGGAGTCGGCGTAGGAGTCGGCGTAGGAGTCGGAGTCCTGGTTGGCGACAGGTAAAGTTGTCCCTCCACCCTCACCGGGGCAGGGACAACTATTCTGTTCCGAGGAGCCTCTCCATAACATTCCCCAACACCACTTGTAGATACAAAACCCACTAATGAAAGCATCGCTGTTGCTGATATCACTATTGCAAAGACGAAGCAACGGTTGCGTTGCATATCTCACCAAGTTGCCCAGACAAGAAAACCCGTTTAAACACAGGAAACCACCGCGCTGAACGGGCTTCCTTCCGGAGGAAGATGAATGGTTTGAGCAGGAGTAATATCAACCTCAACTTCAGAGAAAAGCACGTACGTGTCACCGACTATCACCAACACCCGTTCTAATTCCTTGTTGTCCCCTCCCTCCCTTTGTTTTATTCGTATTTCCTTGATTTCTGTGGGTTTGCGGCTGCCTGCACAAACGGGCCACCAATGCACGCTGTCATCAACCTTTATAATTACATCCGGCGGCATATAAAACACCGAAGAGTTTTTCAGAGCATACGAGGCCACCGAGAAGCAATAAGAAACAAACCCCATCAGATCCATGTTCTGCTGCGGCGGGCGGGGAACACCCTTGTCTTCATCCGAGAGAGTGATAACCACAGAACCATCGCTTTGCATTTGCACAAGCATATTTCCTCCCTATGTCATCACACTGACCTCAAAAACAATCCCCCTGTTTTTTCCGGGCGCAACCGTCTGGTCTTGATGCACATGCAACACCAGTCTGGTTCCACCCGGGCGAGGGTTGTCCGAGCGACTTGGATCATTCAGAAAACTTTCTGCTCGTGCCACTGCGCACACGAGCTTGTATGTTGCTTGAGGGCCAATGGTCCGAGCAATAAACGAGGTTTTGCCACTTCTCGCAAGGCCCGCTATGGCCCCAGCCACACCATCAACGGGTGAGGATTTCCCGACCAGGATTTCCCCACTCATGTTTTGCCTGCTGTTTTGTCCGGTGTAGGCCTGACCCCTGTTTTGCCTGCTGTTTTGTCCGGTGTAGGCCTGACCCCTGTTTTGCAATTTCTTGCCGTTCACGTTTCCTCCTAGGAAAATTAAAATTGCAGACTGGGTTTAGACAAACAAGAGACCGGCCCCGTTTTTATTGCGACCTGGACTGCACGGAGTTGCTTACATGGCTGACAAGATCAAGAGAAGCACGCCAAAACCAACCATGAACCACCCAACCGCGCTATCCGCAAAGGAAGATGTGACAACAGGCCCCGAGACCTTGTGTCCCCACCAATAAATTCCTGAGGGCGTTAGAGAGTCTAACGCCAGATGCATAACCCATCCAATTGCAAGACCAATAAACAATATTCCTATTTTTGGTTCTATTAATAATATTACCGCCCCTAGAAGCGCAATAATCATGGCCGTCCAGGGGGTGTGCAGGGCGCCCCGGTGCTTGAGATTTAATATGCGGACGAGCAGTTCCAGGGTAATTCCTATAGCCAATCCAGGGATATACAGCACTGCCACAAAGGCGGCAAACAGGTTGTACAAGCCAATCTTCTTGCCGAATCTCCTCACCCTTTTCAGTGCTTCTGGTATGGGACTGCCGCCGTGAGCGTCCGCATCCGGGGCAACGGTTCCCATTAGAATCCCACTGAACATAATGATGTTCAGCGGCGGTGGTGGAGATTGAGCAACCAGCAGCGGAAGCGCAAGAGCCGTAGCAGAGAGATGAGTAGAAAGCCTCATTTTTGATTTGACCTAACTGAGCAAATTGATAACCTTGAAACTAATACGACGTCTTCCCCCTATTGAGCAAACTGCCAGCGGGTTCGTGTGCCGAATCACCACACCTTCTCTTTGGTTAGTTGTGCCGCTGTAAACCCCCTCCGCATATTTAACCAGTTCCTCATCAGACATTGTAAACACATTTCCGTATTCTATTAACTCGACAGTGGGGATCTCCAGACGGTCACACAAGGCTTTTATTTCCGGCCAAGAACCGTATCTTTTTTCTTCTATAAACCACACGTCAAACACCCTTGCTTCTATGGTTGCCAGACCCAGTCTGTTTTCACGAATCTTTGGCCCCACCAACTCAAACTGAAGTGCTATGCCTTCGGGCAGGTTTTCCGGCAGACAGTACTTGCGAGCACATTGCCAGTAGATACTGTTCTCCCCAGCCCTCTTTGTCCTTGAGCAAACACCAAACTCGCCGCGCCAGCGGTATACAGTGGTTGACATCCCGTCCGCTTTTACGGTGCTATAAAACGGCTCCCCTCGCAAGGCCTGCACCATATATGGCACACTTTGAAAATGGGGCTCGTCGGTCCGGGGGATATAATACGGAAATTCTCCTATAATATCCGTTCCCGCAGGCTGGGGGGTCTCATGCTTTACAACTCCCGCCATCTCTGTAACATCACACCCTACAGCCTCCGGGAAGCCAAGAGGCAATGGTGTTATCAAGCACTCACTGCGAGCACCCCTGAAACGGCGTGGTTTCACCACAAATTTATATGGACGCATAAACTCAAACTGTGGTTCCTCGGGTACCACAGAATCGGGCAAATACGCCACGCACAAATCCCCCTCGCCCAAGGAGCCCCTGGGTATTACCCCCTTCCATATTCCTCCCATGGCGCAGTCCACCGTAGCCAACACTATACGGTCAGCGCCACTGATAGGTTCTATTTGGACTATTCTACCAACATAAACAAGACCCTCAGCCATTATTCCTCCTGACCATCAAGTTGATACAGCAAATCAACCAGGCCGTCTTCTTCGTTGCCTCCGCTTTCGCTTTGCTCCGCTTGCGGAGACGACTCCGCCAGATAGTCATTGTGCCCCCTGGGAGAAACGCTTATGCCCAAGGCGACTTGAAGTTGTCGGCTGTGAGCTATGGCGTCTGCCCCCAGGCGCACGGCCGCTGTCAATACATGCTTCCACTCTTGTTTGCTCATTTGACCAACATCAACATGCGGAAAAAGACGGCCAATGTCCACTCTTATGGGGATCAGAAGTCCCACACCTGCTTTTTCCGGTTCCCCTACCGTTTCCGTTGGCGCTATGTCTGTCTTGGGAGGCGAGAGACGCTCTCTTGACCTTCGTGGCATTTTCCTTCTCCTTCTTTCGGTGTCCTCAGCCAGATCGGAAGCGATGTGTCCTTCGCAGGGCTTCCTGGAGGCGCCCCATTAGGTCACCGCGGCTGGCTTATCAGACCGGACAAAATCTCATCGTATGTTTGTTTCTCGCCCGGTCATTCTCTATCGCGCCCCCGCAACATACTCACAATTGCCACGGCCGTCAACTCACCCAGCCGCTGCATTTACCTCCCCACGCAACCTTTTAATCTCCTGTTTAAGCCACTCGTTTTCCGTCTTCAACCGCCTGTTTTCTGCTCCTAGTCTCTCATTCTCCCTCGTCAATTCATCCAGCGATTGTTTGTTCATCGCCGCCTCCCTGGTGGGCACACTGGTAGAGTCGTGACCATTCCGATAGACCCGGCAGAGTCTCATGGTGGCAACAGGTTTTGCCCAATAGCGTCCAGCAGACGGATAATCGCTGGACACCGCGGACACACCTCGAAATCAGCATTGTGGCGTTCCTCAATGTGGCGATCGAATTGACCACAAACAAACCGGGTCATGATCCATTCTCCTACTCTCAGTCTTATTTTCCAAAGTATCGTAGCCAAGGTGACTTTGATGATGTCCATTGTGTCCTCCCTAACCTTGAATTTGCGCTGAAGCCTCACGAACTAATCCTTGCATAAACAAGGCCGGTAAAACTCCGAGAAATCGAACATCTCGGTCTGGCCGTAACTTGCCGTTATTTGCGACAGATACAGCTCACCGTCGGGATGAAATTTCAACCCGGTCCTGGACTCTATCCAGACCAGGAAAGCAAACCGCTCTGGATACAATCGCTTTAGAGCAATCCATTGGGACCTGGATTGAAACGGGCAACAGAAACACCCTGACTTGCGCGGCACAGGAAGACCCGCCGAGCGGATAATCTCCGCACACTGATCCCTTGTGATCTTCATCCCAACGAGTGGGCGTATTCTGTCTTTGCGCCTGTGAGACTCATCGTATGCTATCCCGACCATTGCCAAGTCGGGATTGAGCCCATGCTGCTTGCACCACCTCTCGAAAGGAGCGATTTTGTACTCCGTAGTGCACCATCTCTTTTTGACGGAAGGAATCATGCCATAGACATCTATCAATTGCGGCAGAGATAGTTTAAACTTCTCGGACCTGAACTCGCTACCAACAACATCAATGTGCAAGCCGTATCCCCTAAGCCACTCCGAGAACGTAGAAAAAATGAAATCATAAGTATCGGGGTACTCCGCCCCGGTATCGGCGAAAACAATGCGACCCCGCCAGCCGCTGCTGACGAGGAGTACAGCCAGAGCGGTGGAATTGACACCACCGCCATATGCGAGGAGGTCTGTGATTGTAGCACCCGCATGGATTCCAGACGTCCCTACAACGTTCATCTGTCCCTCGGCTGCTACTCGTAGTCGCGCCAGAGGTACTCGCTCCAGCGCCTTTCCTTGTAATAGTATTGCCGCTCGCACGACTCTTGAAGCCGCGCCATTGCGGCATCGCTATATTCCAGCATCTCTTCCAGATTGCTGATCTCTGCTCTTAGGCGGCGGACCTCTGCGATCAGGTCTTTGCAAATTTTCTTGTAATCCATGCCGCCTCCTGTTCAGCAATGACTTGGGAGACCATCATGACCTCCGTTTGAGCACGGTATCCTCATCTTTTCTCCTCCGGGTCAAACCCGTACGGCCGGGCCCACCGGGCCTGACGCGAGGGGCGCTTGCGGGGCAAGTGCCGGCTCTCTTCCAGCAAGGCAGAGAGTGTGGTTTCGTGTTTATCATTGCTGATACCAAACAGGGTTATCTTCATTAACTGCAGACCGTCGTGTTCCGGGCGGCATTTGCCATGCCACCCAATAGACCACCCGATGGCTGCATCGGCCACCTTGTCTACCAATAGCTCAAGGGGGCCAACCCGCGATACAACAACGATTAGCGCTTCTGGATTAGAAGGAACATAATAGTAGCGCGCCTGACCAGAGACAATGCTCTGGTCAATGCGCCACAAACCCGAAATATCGTCTACCAAAACGTTCATGGGTAGAGTCCCGTTGTAACAGATATTGCTCGACGGTGCCCGGCACCCGAATGAATGATGGGGCACCGGGCACGTCTCAAGGTCTGCACTGTGGTGTTCTTCAGTGTGGCGATGGGGAGGCTTACCAGGCGCAACCTTCTCTCTCCTATCCAATTGCTCGGCATCAGTGCTTAGAAAGAGAGGGCTGGCATTTACTCTCACAGAAACCCAAAAACACGGCTCACATCTTCTGAACGCCACCCCTCGTTTGCGCCGCGGCCATTTCGGAAGAAACAGGCCTTTAGTCCCTCGTGGCATTTCCCTTTTGTATTGGAGACTGCCACGATTTAGACCCTATCGGAACAGACAAAAAACTGGACTTTGGGCCAACCCGCAAGGATAGGGATTGCAGAAACCGTGGGTCTTTGTATATACAGCGTTGCATTGACCGCCCCTATTTTGCCCAAAGTCCAGTTTTAAACAGCAAACTATTTGCTGGAGGCGCGCAACGCGGCAAGATGCAAAGACATCAGACCTAAAACGTTTACAATGTGAGGCTGTGGGGGGATTACAACCCACACCTTCTCTGGGTCACCGCTAACATCCAACCATTCCGGAAAAATTATGTCCGCTTCCTTGAGATAAGATTTCTCAGAAGCAAAGGCATTTGCCCCTCCCCCGACCAAGAAGAAGTAGTTTACGCCTTCCCCTCTCCTGATAACACGAATTCTGTTCATCACCCACGTTACAATGTTCTGCGCGCCTCTTTTGCTAACCGGAGAGGTTACATCAAGAACCCTTCCGCGCTCTAGTTCGTCTTTTGCCATCTCGACGGACACGCCATACTCAAAACTGGCGATTTTCGCTATCTTGTTTGATCTCATCACAACAATATCTATTGTACCAAACCCGATATCCAGAATCGCCCAACCACGCTGCCCAAAAAATTGACGGTAGTTGGTTTGATTTAAAATATGAGCCACGCCGCCTATTGTTTGCCCGTACACCCTCCCTTGTACGACTTTGACATGGAGGTCTCTTTCGCCCCCCTGGATTTTGTGAATTTTAAACCTAAAATCGGTCGGCGGGCGAAGTTTTTCACGAGCGCTCAGCCATCCCGCCGGGATGCCGTATGCGATTGACACCAGGATCTCGCTGGTTTTGGGTTTGACCGCATCACACAACACGCGGCCAATCATCGCACACACCCCGGGAGATTCCCAGAATCTCGTGCGGGATTCTGCGGAAAGAATTGGCTGAGCAGTGCCAGACACGCCACCCACGCGATAGACATGCTCACCGGAAGAATCAACCCCGATGAACTGCTCGTTGACAACTCCAATTCCACGAGACGAGACTGCATGGGGATAAACTCTCTCAACGCGAGAAGGAAAACTGCCGACTTTCACGGGCAGACTAGAGGGATCCCAGGGGCCCTCTCGGGGGATTTTGGTGTGGGCAAACTTTACCATTCCGTAGCCAAGGTCTATTGCAATTACATCCGTTGCCATTGCAACACCCATTGTTTTCCTCCATGCACGTGGTTTTATACTATACGCTCATGGATGCTACCATCCGTGCGGCGAGAAAGACAATGGCCAACGGATACAGTATTGTCGCAACCGGAATCTCCCTCTTTCTTGCCGCAAGTCCTACTATGAGCACAAAAACAGCCACGACACCCCAGAAAATCAACGATGAGGGACCCAATGCGGCCCCAATAGCCATCCCTGACCAAAAATCTCCCTCGCTGATGGTTTTGGCCCAATAGGCCACTCCATTGAAAACGGCCGCTATACCGATACCGATTAAAGCCTCGTTTCTCGCGTCGCCCGCGCCAGCGACAATCAGTGACATCGCAAGGAAGTCACAGGCAGAGAATAGCATCCCGCGCGAAATATCCTCGCGAATATTAATCACCGCCAAAAACAGCATTGCCAACAAAGAGAAAAAGCGAGGAGAATACGCAAGATAAAGAAGCGCAACCACGCCATAAGTAACCCAACGAAGAAGAAGAACCCTTGATCCCCACATGTTTTCCAGGTTTTTGGAGTGAACAAAATATTCTGCTGTCAGCACAGCGATTCCAAGCAGTACAAGCAGAGCAACCATGTTTCTCCCTCGCTATTAATCTGGATTTTGGACAAATGGGGCCTTACATGGCAAACCATCCCAAATCACAGCATTACGGACAACGTTGCAGTTTTGCACAAATATATCTTGTTATCACAGGGCTAAGATATGCCTGGGTGCTTACCACCTTACTTCTTGAATATGACCCGTCTGCATTGTAGTAATTGCTATTCCCGGGACGGCAATAACATCCAGGCACATCCTTGTATGTTAGGATGCAATCGTCTCCGTTGAGTTGCTCTATAGCCCCCCCGGGGGAGTGTAAACCAATTATATACTCCCCCCGCCCTGGGCTATACCAATATGCTGAAGGATTGAAAGTTTCGGGTGAAATCCCACGGTTGTCCGGCCAGGGATGATCAGCCCAGCCCACTGCCAGGTTATCAAGATATTGACTGGTCATCTCCGGAAAGAAGAAAAGCGCCGGGTCAACACTGTACCTGTATATTACACCCCAGAAATCCCCCCAGTCCTTGTTTCTATACCGAACCAGTTCCTCGGGAGAACGAAAGAAGGAAGAGGGGGAGACCCTCATTTGTGCAACCCATCTCCTGATAATGCTTCCAGGAACCACCGCAACCTGATAGTGGCAGTGGGGAGCAAAATTGCCCGCGTAGCCAGAAACCGTGGCACAGATGGCAACCACGCTCCCCGCCGGGTTCCACACCCCCAGTTCCCAGGGGGTAGAGCCGGCGCTGCCGGGGCGATTCATAATCTCAGACGCCTTGCCAAAAGGGGCTTCTGGATATTCCGAAACAATATGGAATCCTCCCCACAAAATCGCGCAATCCAAACTTGCCGAGCCTTGTTCCAGCCTTTCCATGGCGTTCTTAAATGACTCGTACGACTCGTCTCTCGCCCCAAACATGTTGGACTCAAGCTCGCAGGGGGTAATGGCCATCCCCCACCCCCCTCTGACCAGGAAAGGAGAACTGGGCAGGAGATTTACAATCACGTTTGCTGTGGGATCGGTACGCCAGGAAGTATCAAATCCCTCGTGGAATCTTTTTCCCCCCATGTACCCCGAATAACCATAGGGAGCCGTGAAGTTACCAGGAATGTCAGAGTGAATCTTCCCCAGCCTCAAGTTAAAGGCCAACTGATTGGGATATCCAACAACTGCCTGGTCTGCCTGAATGGATTCCCAATCCACCCTGGCAATGTTGCACGATGGGGACAACCGGCTTAGAACAGGCAAAAAATAAAGCAGGTTGACAGGGGACGAATACCATGGCGACTCACTCACATTTGATGCGTGTTCTATCCATCCGTGCTGTTCTACGGGCTGATCTACATCCGGAAACGGGAGATTCAAGAGGCAGGGAGAAAACGGGAAATACCGGGCGTATCCTGGCACAAGACTAACATCCCCGTAGTCAGAAATTGTTGTCAAGTAGGAGACTGTTGTAGGAGGCTCGTCAATTGCCAAGCATCCGCGGGAGTACGGCATGCAGTTGGATGCGCTAACAATAACGGCGTCGGCCGCAACATTAAAAGCCGCAACGTGAAACTCCCCGGGGTAGTTGGTTTGAGCATTTACAGAACCGGAAGAGAAAAGAGACATCGCTATCGCGAGCAACAAAACCGTCGCGCGGACTTTCTGGCGCATAATGCCCCTCCCAACATCGCGCAATATTAATGCTATGTGTGGTGCTCCGGACAAACATCCCACACCAACCTCTCCAAGACACACCACCTTCCCAGATCCGGAGCACCACACATGGCATTACCATTATGCTTCATGGCAGAGGGGGTAACTGTGGAGTAAGCTCTGACAGGGAGTTGATTAACCACTCTCCGGCGCGTCTAAGCACCGGGAGTTCGGGATAGGTTTGTCCTTGCGCCGGCAGTAATAGGTTGGGATACGATGATATCAACGCGAACCCCAGCGCGCCCAATGCCCCCACAATTATCACGGGGAACAATGCGTCAAACGCCCTTCCTCGTGCACATGCGAGGAGCAAACGGTAAAAATAAGCAACCGATGAGCCAAAGTCACGAATCATAGCAAGAGTAATCACAATAATTATCATCAACGCGGCCAAGAACTGTGCAACGTTCATTTGCTTCTCCTCCATTCCAGAAACTACCCCCCGCCACCGCAAATATTAACTCCGGCTATTCCTCCAATTAAACCCAAGATATACAGGGCGCCGATCAGCAGTAGACCAGAAGCCATGGAAGCCAAGGCGGATACAACCTCGGAGGAACCTCCTCTCGTGAGCATGAAGCCAATGATAAGTGTTATGAATGCCGCGTTGGGGCTGATAGGACTAAACCTGATACTTCCAAAGTCTGCGCTTCCCTCATGCCCGGTGATCGGCTTCAATATTTTAACGACTCTCAGGACAAACGAGATACTGGTCATGAGGACCGAATCCCACAGCAACTGAAAAAAACTTCCAGCGCTGAGAAGAATCAATATAAAACCCCATATCGGGTGAATGGATGGCAGAACCAGATAAGACAAAAGGCCACATTCCACTGAGCAAGGATCAGCAAGCATGGCATGAGTGTATGTGGAGATGTTGCCAGGCTCCGCACAGTAGGCAAACAGGAAAGCCATCAAACCGTAGGTGTATCGGCCCAGGACTTGTATAAGCAGTGACCAAGAGACCCCACCGTCATCCAAAAAGCCGATGAAAAATAGTGCCGGAAACGCAAGTGCCTTCAGCGCAGTAACAATTTTTGGGTAATCTTTTTGGACTTTTGCCCAAGCAACCACCGTTTCATCATTGACTACCACCCCCAGCAGTTTGTTCTTGATTCTGTCTATCATTTCTCCCTCCCTCAAAAATGGTTTTATATCAGACGCTTGAAAAACTGGGCCTTGGACTAATCCGACAGGCGGGTTTTGCAGAAACCGTAGGGCTATATGTGTTTGTTTTCACTACCCCGGCCTGTCCAAAGTCTGGTTAAAAAACGCCCCCGTTACCTGAGCAAAGCGCTTAGTCTAAGCATGGCCAGAAAAGGAACAGGAACCATCACAAACAGGAACAAGCACGCTGCCATAAACGCGCTCAAAGCAAGGTTTACCTTCCTACCCTGTGCGGCCAGCACTTCCATCATAACTGCTACTACTTGATTAATATCCTCTCTGCCCATATCAAACACTGCAGACAGACTGTCCCTAAGGTCGCCAGACTGATCGATTAATTTCCGCATTTCTCCCACAGGATTGGTCTGCAAGAGTGCCCGCAAACTCGGCTCGAAAGACAGCATCTCTGGCATTGCAGAAGACAACGCAACCAGCGCGCCTCTCTCAGACTTTCCCGCTATCGCGAACACGGTAGCAATTGGATTTTTCTCCAGTGCTCGCACCAATAGAGAGCGAGAAACGAGAGAGGACTTAGACGTACCTCCCATGCGAAGAGCAAGAAACTGTAGGCCAACGAGAACCAAGCCTATTACTCTGACTTCTGCGGGCAATTGGATCAATGCTATTATCTCGGACGCAAAAATGGGAATCTTCCATCTTTCAGGAAGAAAATACAGACCGATGAAGCAGTTCACGGCAAAAATTATAAAGGCAATCAGCATCTTTCCTCCTTGTTGGTTATACCGTTGGAGATATGGACTCTATCCAAGAAATACCCAACTCATACACCAACACGGCAACCAGCTGGTAAATCAGAGCCAGCGTACTCATCTCCTGTGTAATCAGTTGGTTGGTAGACAAAATATACCAGGTGACAGTGGCACTTATGGGAATTACCGCCTTTGCAACGAGTAGTGACTGCATTTGTGTGCGAATGCTGGCGGATTCTCTTTCTGCCGATTGAAGCAAAGATTTGATAATAGCGATTTGCTCCGGGTTGCGCGTTTGTGCTACAGCACAAAGAACCGCGGAGGTTATGGGAAACTGGACACGGGCATATTTTACAGCCAGCGTCTCCCGACCTTGAACAAAATCCCTAAAAACACTCTCCCACTCAGGCCCCAAAACCCGGGCAGGATCACTTTGCTTCAGCGCGTTGCTGAGTTTTGTCAAAGACTCGCGACGACGCGGGAACATTAAAAACACCATAGAACCCGCTATGGCAGGCAGGGGGGTTAGATAATGAAACAGTATTCCTGCCATGATCGGGGCCACGTATCGCCACAAGCCCCTTGTCCTCAGAGACACAAGAAAGTCTTTGATCACAAAGGGAGGGATCAGGCTACTCAATGCTATAAAGACCGACAAAGCCCCGAGGATAATAGCAACCGTGCCAAGATCAATCATTCTCCCTCCTTGTCATAATAGAGGGCTAAACGCGCGACATCGCATTCCACAAACAGAGGGAAAACCACCCTCCCGTATGGCGAGTCGCAGTCACACATGTTGTCTTTGATGGTGCACCCGTACTCCCCCGGCTGGTTCGACACTACCTGAACCCCTCCCCAACCACCCCCGATAGAATCTACCCGAACATGGGTAATTCTAATCGGAACATACACACCGCCGGGGCGCAATGCTCCTCCCAGGCCTCTTCCAGCAAGGAAAAAGCCAATCAGCACCATTGCGACAAAAACAGCAACTGGTGCACTATTGCGAGCGCGCCACATTTTTGCGTGCCTTTTCTTCGTCTTCGTTGCCCGCAATGATATCAACCATAGACTGAAGATGGTTTTTAAGCTCTGGTATGAGCTGACGCACGCGAGCCAGGGACGGATTCTGTCCCCCCGCCCTGTCTATTCTGTCAGCAAGTCTGTCCAGATGGGCGATAACACTCGCGGCAAGCTGAGACAGAGAATCAAAAGAAGGAGCCACTTGCTTGTTGGTCATCGCTATCCTCCATCAACCCAAAGCTCGGCTCGGCATCGAGATCAACCACCTCTTCTTCCCGGCTTCTGGTATCGGCCTGTGTTTGCTCTATTGCCGCCAGTATCCCCTTTACGTATTCCAATGCAGGGGGCAACGCCTGGCTCATCTCGCGCAGAGATTGCTGCACTTGCTCCATCGCACTAGACAGATTTCTCATTACCTCAGCGGTTTGTTCCAGTAGGGACACTGCTTTACCAGCCATTTCTCTCCTCCTCTCTGGCAGTGATTTGTAACAGCAGTTCACGCAATTCGGCTTCCTGAGCAATTGTTGGATAAACCCCGATGATCGCCTGACGATTGTTCCGTGGATCGGGATGGCACTCCCAAAAGAGAGAAATGCCCCGATCTGCCCCGATGTATGCCATGCTGATGCTTTTGGGACCCATCAGTACAAGAACGGTTTTTTGGGGGATTCCAAACAATTGGTCATAGTACTGTGCTGTCAAAACCGGGTCTCCCATTGTGGGGTGGGTCGTAATAACAAAGGGGGTGCCAGAAGAAATCAGAGCCCTTACATCTTCTGGTCTGGCCCAACCTTCCTCCAGTGCTCTTGCCTGGTGCATTTCCTGAAAAATCACAACGTCAAAGTTCAGCATACGCGCCAAAGAAACCACGTCCCCCAATTTCAGGCTATTGTCCTCCATCCCTCTGCGACCAAGGCTGACAAACACATGTGGCGCCCCGGAGCCGTACTTTCTACGCAGTTCGTGGATAAGCTCACTAACCGCCTCCACATAGAGCATCTTCTTCCCGCTCATGGCCACACAGGGCACAACATACGCCGCGACAAACCTGGTTTTCCCGCTCCCCGACCCGCCACATACTATCATGTTGCATCTTGTTTTTACAATCACACTAACAATATCATTCATCATTAAGGAAATCTTGTCCCCCTCATCAAACCACTCTTGAAGAGGGGGCGTGGTCGGGGTTCGGCGCAAATACAGCATTCCACGACCGCCTCCCGTGGAAACCATCACACATCGCGTAACGCCGTTTTCTGGATCTGGCTCGCCAAAATAGATATCAGCATCAGGAGGAATGACGAACCCCCGGGTCATCCCCAGACGTTCCGCGAAGTAGTCCATCCACTCTTGGGGCAATACCCCTCTTCGCACATCACAACTAGCCCTATCACCACCTAGGACAAATGGCATGGCATAACACTCGGCCATTATCCCTTCCTCTGTGGTTTCCACGCGAAAATCCAAAGAGAAGAATCTCTTGAGCTCATGAAGACCGAAGAAATCTCCCATTATTTCCTCTCCAATGACCCCGGGCTAACTTGCCGGTCTGGATTTTTGCAGAATTTGCAGAGCTTTATATATAGCATTCGTCGAAACATAACTACAAGGCAAGAAACCCTATGGTGCCACACTCGGGGTCGGCGTTGTCACCTCTTCAAAAGTCTCGGTCGGAGAGACAGGAACGGTTTCCTCGGGCACCGCTGTCGGAACAGGGGTGGACGTTGGAGTTGGGGTTGGGGTTGGGGCAACCTGAGGAAGAGAAGAAATCGGCGGCGCCTGAAGAACCGGCCACCTGTCTTCCGGCAACGACGGGATATTGGTGTACCACTGGTAAGACACACCAACACGCGCAAACGCCTCAAGGAAATGCATGACCTGATCGCCAGGAATCTCTGCGAGAACATTGTCCCGCGCGGGCAACAGAATGTGGGGGCCAAGCAACTTGGCGCTTGTTATCACAAACAGACACCCATTCTCCCTCACTTCTAGGCACTTGCCTGAAATTCGCAGCCATTGGGCTTCAGGATACTCGGGGATAACAGGTTCCCCCTCCTCGCCTTTCGGCAAGGAGTACTCCAGGATAATATCGCTGTATGGGTCAACGGGGGTGATGTTAGCCACAAAGATTGCCGTGTCGGGTACCACGCGCGGCGGAGGCGCAAAATCTGCCTGCGAAACAACCTGACCCTGCTTGATGTCAATCACCGCTATCATTTGCCCTTCCTGGTCTGTAGCGAACACCGGGGCAACGAGGAAAGAGGTCGTTTGCTCTTCATCTTGGGACGGAATTGCTACCAGGTCTCTGCGGTACTGAACGACAAGACAACTTATTGCCTCGTCGTAGCGAACAACAGTGCCTGGCGCAATATCGTGCTTGGCATAGCAAACAGTTCCTGTCCCCATGAGAGACTTTTCCAGGGCGTCTTGTTTTTGGGACATTATGGACAGAGCAAGCGAAAAAGCGCCCAAGAGCATGGCAATGACAGGTAGGAGAGTTGGAAGAACTCTCGGCAAATACAATCTAATTCGCGAACGGGCTCTCTTAAGCGTACTCATTTTTCCTCCTTGTATGCAACCTGGTTTCTAGGATTTGCAATCCGCGCCACCGAACCTTGGGTCGAACAACCAAACGTCACATTGATCCTCCCCCGAAGCCAAAAACCGGGGATTGCGGGCCGCACCGCCATCCGGTTGTCGCCTGACACAGGCGTACTGGCGGCAGACCCAAAGCGGCTTAACCGGAGGCGGTCCCGTTGAAGAGCAGGCAACTTCAGGAGTAGGCCTCCGCCGTATCCCCTCGAGAGATTCTCAGCGAACGCGTTCATTGTTTGCTCGTCCTATGCTTTTATCTTGGTATGTTTGACCGCCTCTTCTATCCCCAGTCTTGAAGCCGGGGATTCAGCAGCGGTTTTGGTAACCCCATGCTCCAATAAGAATTGATGCCCCAAGGAATATCAATAAGGCTACTGTAGCATTTTCCTTGCCTTAGAGCGAGAATACGACTCTAACATTTCGCGAGGATCTGACACAACAATGGTTACCTTGCTTCTTAGAATCAGGGAAAGCACGGTAGCCGCCGCCGCAAGAAGAATGACAGTTACCCTATCTCCTATCCCGCCCACCTTTTCCTCCCTATTTGATACTTTCGCTACCAAACATCTCGCGCGTAAACACACAGAGCAACACGAACTTGTCGTCTCTTCTCTTGACAGAACGGGGAGTTGCGACAACCACCATTCCATCCCTGGTGTCCGCAACTATCACCTTTTCCTGACCTATTACCACATCATCGATTTGTTTCGCAAACGGTGACGTGATTGAGATTTCCAGATGCATATTTCTTCTCCAGAATTATATCTGCGACAAATCTATTTCTCCCACCACAGCCAAATTGCGAGCTATCGTGGCAATGTAGGCAGGAACTTTCTTCTGGGGCACAAAAGTTGCGGCAATTTTGCTTCCGAGGGGAAGATACCTCGCGGCCTCCTCGGGTGACAAGTCGTTTACCAAAATGAGCGTTGCCGGCCTAGCAACCTCGCGAACATTTCTTCTGTCTGCCACAACTATTATTTGGTCGGGGGGCAGTGGAGATTCTGCCGCCTCTCTCAGGGTGCCGTAAACGAGGGCTATATTCCCGAGGCCGCGTTTGAGCAAAATGTCTCGCGCCCTCTCTATTTCTTCCGGCAGTGCACACACAAGGAGACTGGGGAATCTCAAAACAACCGTCTTTGTTTGCCTGGCCCCTTGCTCCTGGGAGGAACGAGAAGGGGGGCGGGCGGGACTCTCCATAGGAGGCGGAGGAGGCTCTGGCTCTGCCCGGGGTACCTCGTCCTTTTTTGTCTCTTCCTCTCTTGCGGCACCACGCCTCCGGAGAAAACGAAAACCGATCTTTCTCTCCTGCTCCGGTTGTTCCTTGCTTTCTTCTACGCCTTTTCCTTCTTCTACTGTTTCTTCACCCCCTTCTTTCTCCTTGTCTTCCTCGGTCTGATCGGGCGGAGTCTCTTCTTGCGCCTGTCCCCCGCCTTGCTCACCGCGAGACCGAGACGACAGCATTTCTCTAAATGCCGCAACAGCATCCGCTATCCTTTGTGGCACATCTGCTACATCGACAATGTCTTCAGATGCCATTCCTGGAACGTGGGCGGCAGGAGATATGGCAACCCGGACAACTGTAATCATGCTAAGATGAGGGGCGAATTCTGCTGACACCATTTTCTGGAACTCAGCAGCCGCTGGCCCCTCGGCAACCATCATAATAACTGGAGAGCCAGACGAAACAGCACTACGAATAGCGTTTAGAATTACATCGCGATTGGGGGGGATACAAGAAACATGCCCCCCCGCGTTGGCATATGCTTGCATAAGCAATTGCTTGCCTGACAGGTCTAAATAGTTTTTCAGAGCGTCGTTGACTCGTTGCGTAACAATTATTGTTATTTGTTTTTGTTCACTCATTGTTCCCCCTCATCTTTGATAAACGCATTGATAAACCCAACCTCTCCAGTGATTCCGTCTATTCGCAGATTGTACATAGGGAACCCCACGGGAACCAGCGTGGTAATAAGCATAATAATTATCTCATACACTGGCGGAGTGCCTAATTCCAACAACCACCCCAAAACCAGGGCTATCGCCATCACGATAACGGCCCCTGTAGCCGAGAACTGACCAACGATTATCGCCACAGGCAAGAAAAAGATTGCCAGCACCCCGAACATCGAGACGCTATATCGTATCTTGATCCTGAGAAACGCTTCCTCCATAACGTCTTCCGATATTAAATTCCTTGATTCTGTTCAAGAAATCTGGAGGCACTTTCACTTCGGCGGCATGAATGCCAGACACAGGAGAAATGATGGCTCCCCATCCGTAAGCCTTCGTTATCCCCATCTCCTGTATCTCTGCCCTCGTGCTTTGAGATATTATCGTGGGAGACAACTCCATGCGAAATATGGCTTGGGACACGGCTTCAATTTCCCCAAGCTGAGGAGCCATGTACAAAGCGGCGGAAAACTGTTCTCCTGCGCCCTGGAGTGTGTGTAGTTGGGCGGCAGACTGGGTTATGAACATTGCTGACACGCCCTTACCCCCACACACGCGAAGAATTGTTCCTACCACCTCCTCGGGAAGCAACTGAAACTCCTCTATGGCCATCACCGTTCGGCGAAACACAGATGCGCCAAAGAGGGGCATTAGGCTGTTAATGGCCCAGAGAAACGCCGCTCTTTGATCTGGCGAGCCAAAAGTCGTCCAGCTTAGATCAATGACCGCATGATGGGCTTTCTCTATCTTGCCGTTGCCGCCAAACAGAACCGTTGCTGTGGACTGAGGAGGCAGTTTATTACTCACAGCCTGATATATTGCCCTTAAGTATTTCTGTATAACCGGCTCCTGACGACTGCCTTCTTGAGCAAACCGTTCCCATGCCTTCATCAACAAGTCAACGAGACCGGGCATAGGTGGCAAGCCGAGTATTTCCATCACATATTGTGCCATCCGCGCTTCATGTAGCGCTTCTGTGTGGGCACTTTCCCGGTCTTTACACTGCAGTACTCTCCAGCCCAGCGGGGAAAAATCCCTCTTGCTTATCACCGTCATTGATGGCATCAATGTATCATAAAGAACCGTTCCATCTGGTGATTCGTTCCGGCGAACATATTCTCCCTTCAAATCGGCCACCACTATTCTCATCCTGTCTCCGTACGATTGCTCGATTTGCCGGAGCATTTCTTTGACAAGAGTGGACTTTCCCGACCGCGTGCGGCCCAGAAAAATCATGTGGCGTGCGTTCTGTTCTCCTCCCAGGGGAACATATTGTGCCATTCCCTCCAGGGAGTAACCCACCAGCACGGGGTTCACCCCGTATCCCGAGTGGCTGGGAGGAAGGAGCGCAGACACAATTGCTTGATCGTCACAAGCAAACCACACATGGCTGCGGTAAGAAGGGAACATTACAAAGGAAGGGACTGCAAGTGTAGGGACAAACCCGTCTGGAATTCGTTCTCCCTCCTTTACAGAGATCAATCCACTGACTGTTATCCCATACCCCTTTCCCTCCGATGCCGCACTCGCCGCTTTTCTGTATTGCTCGTCAATAACGGAAGTTAGTTTTCTCTTGATGGACAAGGTCGCACGGACTGCCTCAATTCGCCTTGCCATCTCTTCATTGCCAGGGATAGCAGAAATAACCACCATACCACTTTGGGCTATGGCAGTCAGGTCGCGCGTGGGACGTGAGGGATGACGAAGAGATGTTGCCGTCACCCCCACATACTGACCACTAGGAGTAATCAGCGTCGGGCCTGATATTGCAAATACAAAACCGGATTCCTCTATGCCTGTCTTTCGGCCAGGAAGAGGAATGCCCAAACGCCTGCTACCCATAGCACCACCACCCCCAAAAAAATCGCAAGAACGTCATATATTTCCCCTCTCAAATATACCGGGGCCGGCAAGAGAGAAATCGGCTGAAGTCCCACCACCTCCGATGGCACATCCTGTGATGATGTGGGAGGAGAAAACTCGCTGAGATCTGTCTGGCTAACAGAAACCGAATATGGAGAAACAACAACGGCTATATTTCCTGACCCGATGATGCGAGGCAGGCACTCCAGACCATCAGTCTCGTAAGTAATAATAGCCCCCTTCCACTTTCCAAGATCGGGGTTGTTCGCCAACTCTTGATCAACTACGGGAAACAGGTCCTTACAGGGACCCTCAAACCACATGTCAAATCCGCGGGCTAAAACAAAAGCCATCCAGTAGTTTGTGTTATCGTAGGCTACCCACGGAATCGCAACCCAACTCCCTTCGCGTGCAGTTCTTTGAGTCAAGCGAACCTTCCCTACTTGCAAAACACCAGCAGCGGGAAGATTGTACCCGGGACAAACCAAATACTTGCTGGAATCTGTGTACCATACGCCATACACAGAACCGGACAGACAGTCAAACAGCGCGTTGGCTTCTTCCTCCCCTCCTATCTCCGAGAGGGAGACAACAGCCTCAGCGCTCAGGAACTGCTCTTTTGTGATGACCCCCTGGTGGGAAAATGTCAACAACAAAGACACAACTGAAGAAGCAATCACACCCGCTATCATTGTCTCTTCCCATAAATCATTTCTCGGAGTTTTTCGGCAATTGACATGGCTCTTTCGCCGTGGCTTGTAATAACGAAACGATCCTCAAGAATGTTGTATTGGACGAGCATCAAAATTTCGTCATTGCCAGCCGGGACACCCAACATCCTGTCGATTCTTGCCCCAACCGCCGCCACAACTATTCTTTTGTCGGTAACCGGAAGCATTTGAATATAAATTGTCCCGGTCCTACCCAAGAAATTATCCGCAACAGAGATATCACCATGCGTAGTCGTGGCCGCACATGTGGTGGCAGCCTGCGACTCAATAAACACACGGGCGGTTTCTGGGCGAGTAGTCTCTCCAAACACGATTACTGACGTGTTGCAAGTTCTGGCCGCGGATGAAATGTCTTCTATGCTAGAAGGAGAGAAAACAGACACACCGTATGACGGGGGGATAAAGTCGACTGCGTCTCCCTGCATAATAGCAACGCCAGGCGTTCTTCCCCGCTTGGCAGAATGAGAAACTTCAGACCAGTGCGCCAAAAGTGTGTTCATCATCGTGGATTTTCCCGATCCGCCAGGGCCACAAACCACCAGAGTCCATCGCGGATAATACAGCAACATATCGGTTAATAGTTTTGCTACTTCAGGAGATAAGGTGCGGCGACGCACGAGATCTTGAACTGAGACACTTCCCATTCTGGTGCAACGCAGGAACACGTTTTGTCCCTCATTGCAGTGCACCACAGTTAGCCGAACACTACTATTTCCAGAACGACCTACCAACCTCACCGTATGGTCGTGTGTTTTGAGACCCAAACTCGCCACCAGTTCTATGACTGTATTCACATCGCTTGCCGGTATGGTGGTTATCATCTGTGGGTCTGTTCTCAAGCGATGATCTAATATCTGTGCGACCGCCTTGTCGTCCAGCCGGTCACCATAATGATAAATAGTGACAGAAAAATCTCCCTCCATTTGCGACAGTGCGTTTTTCACCACGCTGTTCAAGCCGGAGATTTGCAAGACACTGGAGATGCTTTCTGGAGACATCTCAGGTCTTGTGCCGTCTAGCTCGCTCGCAACAGCGGTTAACCAGTCTCTAATGGTAATCCTTCCGTCTGCCATTTCTCTGCTCGCCCTACCAGGTGCTTATAAAACATCTTGCTTGGAGTATTGTTCCCACTTCTTATGAATCTCTGCCACAACCGATTCCAGACATGATCTAACCTTTCTGTCCTCTAGCAGCAAGCCGACGTGAGAAATCAATTTGGCAGGCTCGCCTGGGAAATACAGGTCTGGGAACTCCACAACTGTCCCGGGATGGGTTATTGTGTTGCGTGGTGCCAACGACTCCGATTTTAGAAACTTGATATACGCCTGACGGTCTCTAAGCAATATTCGTGGATCTTGTGTAACAACTGTAACGTCAACTGGACTGGATAGACTTTGCAGAGCAGATATGTAAGACTGGTGAACCAGCGCGCTTGCCGACGTGACCATGACCATGCAAGGCGCGGTAATCACCCGGTCCGGAATGTTTCCGTTGTCGACAATAACATATTTGGCCCCCAGGTACCACCCTACGACTGCTGGAGGCACATGGCTGCTCTCTCCGTATCTAGAAGAGAGCAGTATCACCCTCTTGTCAGAGGTTATGGGCAATACGTTTAGTTTTCCTTCCCCAGCAAGCAACTGACTCAGTCCAGCCTGTGCATCGGCGTCCACAATCACAATCCTCACGTCCTGACTGCTTGTCCGGTGTAGGTACAAGGCAAGCATTAGTGAGAATGTGCTTTTTCCCACTCCTCCCTTCGCTCCCACAACCGACACCGAGATTGGCTCGGTGTATTCCAACTGCTGGGGGATATTTATCCCCGCCAAAGACACACACCTGTCATCTATCGGGTCCACTGGCAGTGTGGTGACCAAAAAAGTGTTTGATGGCGGAAAGGCCACCCTGAGTGTTTTCATCACTTTTTCATTGAGAGGGCCAGCAATGACCAAAACATCTTTTAGTCTTGTGTTGTTGAGTTGGTGCAAAAGGCCGCGCAAGTCCGTGCCAATAACCGTTCTTTGCTGAACCAAACCAACGACCGCTAAAAACATCATTGCCATCTCCCCCAATTGATAGTGTCTCTTATTTATTTGCCGAAGGCACGTATACCCACTTGGTGCCCGGCGGTATTGCAAAACAGTAACAGTCAGGCACGGCCGAGTCCAGAAGGAGAGCGCCTTCCTTTATGTATATGTATGCTCTGCGATATGGGGCACATATAAGGCCAGACGTGTAGTAATAAACATTGGCATCTAGTTCCGGACACTGTCTCACGATCTTCGCCTGGTTAGCCGAGGGGCGAAGACCTATAATTATTCCCAGGGTCATTGCACCCAAACAGGCAACAACAAACAACACCCTTGCCCAGGAGGGCAGCGATGACAATGCTTTCATCCATCCCGTGACAGAATGCCTGAACCAGTCTCTCACAGCCTCTTCTCCGAGAAACTACGGATGAAACGCCTGGGGCGATATGGCCGACGGCGTGGGGGTTGGCGTTGGGGTTGGAGTAGGAGTGGGTGTAGGAGTTGGCGTTGGCAACACCTGTGCATACCTCGCCGTTATTGCCATAGTGCAAATCGCCTGCATCTGACCATGATTAATACGAAATGTGTCGCGGGCGAAAATATCTCTTATCCAATCGCCTATGTTGCGCAATATGTGTTCCAGAAATTTGCGGGTTAGGGCTTCTGCAATTTGATTTTGGCAATGGGTGTTAATTGCTTGAGCGATGCTGGTTTTGGGTGTGCTTGCCGGTATTTTCTGTAGCAAAAACGGATTAGAGGGAAGCGTTGCATACACGCTGGCGTCATCGTCAAGCCTGGACTCTTTTTCTACCGGCGCGCGATACACCACGCACAGGTAGGGTTGAGGCGTTGTGTCCATTGCGCTGTCCGCAAATGGCATCCGTCTGGTTTCATCCCAGTCCCACCTGATCACCCGAGCATCGTTAACAACCACTTTCCAGGCATAAAACTCATCAGGGTCAGAAGAACCACTTATGGCGCTGCTGAACTTGCTGTAGCAAGCAGACAGCGCGACCAGGGGTGCAGAAGCCCAAGGCACAATTTCGGGAGCGCCGACGATTGGCATTGTGCCAGACAGGGGGGTGACAGCAATCACAACCGCCACCCCTCGCGCCTCATGTCCGGTCACGCCTCGCACGGTAAACCAGCGATACAATGAGCCTTCCGGAAATATCAGATTTTCCCCGAAACTTGGCGCGGGAGGGGGGAGAACCGGGATATACTTCTCTTGCGAATTCAAAAGATGTTGCTGGTAAAACCTCACCAGGTTTTCCCCATTACCACACCAGGGCAGATACACGATGCCACACACAGTATCTGCTATACCTTCAAGCCAGTTTTCCACGACCTGAAGTCCTGTCAGAATAGTGCCCGTTCCTCCGGCCATTGTGGCGCCGGCCCCTGCGCTCAAATATAGCAACGCACAACTGTTGATGGCGCAGGCCAAAATCACTAACAACAGGCATCCTTTTCTTACCGCGCGCAAGAACGCTTTCATTTGTTCTTCCTAAAATCTGTATCCAGGTCTTCTTTTGCGTCGCGAATTATCTTGCGTGGATCTAGCTGGTCAACAAATACCCACCCCACGAACCCAGATGATATGCCCAGCACAATGCTGAGCAGGGGGAGGAGCAGGCTAAAAACCACATTGGCTATTATGGTGCTCATCAGCCGCGAGCAGTGCTCCGCGACACCTGTCTCGCTGGGAGACTCGCAGTTGTCGGCAGGCTGATTTCTGATGTAGTCAATGTCTGTCTGGTTAAGAACGTTTTCCCAACCGGCAATTGCCAGGTTGTTAATACCTTCCAGCACCCTGTTTGTTGCGAAATGGCGAGACAGGGCAAGAGTGGCAGCCGCAGATGTATTAATCGCAGATATTTGCAACTGAATAGACGACACGGAAAGAATAACTGCAACGGCACACAGGGCAATTTTTTTCAGCGCGCTGGCAACATACCCGAAATCAGTGCTACTGACTCCATATATAGCCTCCATCACCGCATTGGGCACACCCACAATCATAACGGTGCCCAGGGCGGCTTTCATTACGAATGTTAATGCCATCCCCCAATACCCGCCCGCCAAGAAAATCGCCATCGCGATTGGCAGTAGAAGGTTTTCCTGAGACGAAACGACCGCCAGCAGTGCCATACGCGGCAACGCGCTGGTCATGTCTATTCGCCAAATATCAAGCTCGGTTTGTGCCGACAGGGGGGCAACTATTTGGTTGATGTTTGCTATGATTATATTTGTCAGTGCAAATGTTATGGGAGGCACAAAAACGCCCACGAGACCGGCCATAGCCGCCTCACCCAGCGATTGCGGACGGATTCGGCGAACAGCAGCCATGGCAGAGAAGGCACAGATCAGCGCGGCAATATGGTAAGGCAGTTGAATGCTGGTGGTGGAAACTGAAATCCGCCAACCATCAACAAATTCCAAAACAGGGAATTGGGTTACAGGCACAATGGTTTCAGAAAGAAAGTGAGCAATAAACATGACAAGAATCGCAATGATTTGCAACGTTATCGCCGGCCCCAGAATGGCATATACCCCCAGCGAACTGAATATGAACATTACAATGGCATCCAGTATGGTTTCCATAACTTCCTCTTACCTGTTGCCGTGACCGGTTCCCCCATAACAACGAGAAACGACGGAGACGTCCGTGCGGTCTGGCGGAAACCGTAGTTTCCACCATCCCGCGCCGGAGTCCCCGTCGTTTCATCCAAAGTAAGAAAGGTGGCTCGGTGCATTCATGGTATGGTTGGTTGTGGGTGTTCAATAAACATAATACCGCACTGGCAGCAGAATTATCTAAATTGTCAAGCGGGAGCGGTATAATGTAAAACGACAAGAAGCAACACAAGGCTCAATTAGCAGCGGAGGGGAAATGGACAGGGATAATACCTATGACACAACCACTCGTCCGTCATTCATCAAAACGTTGCTCGGCAAAATAAAAACGGTAGCAATAATTGTTCCGCTAATTTTGTTGGTCATAATAGCAATCGTCCGGTTTCTTCGCCCCTCTTCCTCCGAAGGTGTGGCGACAATCGCTGTGGTTACTGTTGTTCCTGTCGGCCAGACAACGCCCTCAACCACAACGACCCCGATAGCCACCGCGGTACCGCCTACACCCACCCCGGTTTTGGGGTTGAGTGACTTCGGCAAGATTGCTGGGTTTGATTATTGGACTACCCTTCAAAAAGTGGAAGGGGACATTCAGGTTGAATACCTGAAACCTTCAGTATCATCGTCATGTGCCATTCATGTCTCTGGAACAAAAACGAAGCCGGGGCTGATAACAAACGTCCAGTGCACAGCCAAGGATAGTGAGGGAAACACATGGATTGTGCCTTGGCCGGGATGGGTGGACAGTTGCAAGGTGGTTCGTTACATCACGCCTCTTGTAACAGAGCCAATAACCCTTACTGTCGATGTGAAAGAGAAGCCAATAATGAATGTTGTTCCCGGCCGTGCAGATAGAGTGGAGTGTGTTATTGCTGGAACAGGGTATCAGGCGGGGGACCCGTTCCCCGTTCCAGGTCATGTGCATTATGTAATAGACGCGTCTTCCCCAGATGGGGAAAGCGGGTGGATCATCGGTTCTGACAGTTTCTTTCCCACAAAAATAGGATGGGTATATGTTCAGAATGGAACTTTAGGAGAATACAAAGAGTTGACCAGTCAGGGGCAAATTCCCTGGGGAGGAGGGTGGTGGGTATGGGATAACACTCTATACATCACGCTGGCTAATTTCCAGCATGTTTGCGTGGATTTGAGTAGCGATGAGCTTGTTGAGAAGCCTTGTGTTCCATAAATCAACCGAAGGATTTTCAGAAGGAGGTGGAAAATGTTAAAGAGATTGCTGTCACTATGTGCGGTTATTTCGTTGCTTGTTATTTCACCAGCAGAGCACCCAGCAGAAGCACGAACGCCAACAGACACGGGCCCCTGGAAACAAGGATGGACTTGGACTAATGACAAGATCTTAGAAGGCCCAGCAGAGGAAATCAAGATCTCAGGAGGCCCAGCACAGGAAATTAAAACAATAGAGGAAACAGTGTACGAAGAGGCATGGAGGGTAAATCCGGATAATCCGGAGTGGTCGGTATGGGAACGCACATCTACCACAACATTTACTCTTGCAGGACCACGCCGCCAATACTCGATAATGCAGGTTGGCTCCACCGTTGATATGCTCCCCCCTATTGATTGCAGCACGTTTAATGATTTCCCTAGTCAGGGTGGTCCTGTAATGGTTTTTTCCTGCGGTATAGAAATGGCATACTCAGGTGCGCCGTATTCTGTAGTAGGCATTAGAAACACTACTCGGTTTTTTGTTTTAAAGCCCAATGGATCAAACACTGTGGAATTGACCCCAATGGATCTTAAGACATTTTTAGGCTCCGGAGCATACAGAGGAATCGGCGGAGCAGATACTAGCAACAGCAAAAAGTGGGGGTGCGCATACGCTCTACAAAACGACTATGCTCAAACAGAGGCGATTGAGTTCGGCAGAGAAACAGATGTTAGCGAATCGGGATGCAACGGTTATCTTCTTCACTCTGTGGCCTTTGATCGAGGCGTGCCGATATTCCGTCCGGCGGACGGAATAGATAACGCTCTCTACAAGCATTGTGCAAACAGGTCTCCTTATGAATGGGTAAACCAGGTCAGGTTTTCTCGTGCCGGATACGTGTTTGACAAGCAAGGCAAGGTGATTTTGCCCGAGAGCTTTGGCGTGACAGACGAGGACGGCGGAGTGTGGGCAGAGTTTGGGGCATTTTCGTTCGACAAAACTGTTATGGTTAAAGACCGGGCAAGTCTTGCGGATTTTGAGTATAACAACAGAAGTGCTACTTTTTGTATTGGCTCCTACTGCAAAACTGGCAGCAATGTGTATCTCTACCATACCGCAGGGGAGAATATGACATCACCGCTGGTTATCAGCGTGCCGCCGCTGAAACTGCACAACTATGGCAACACGGCTGTAACATATCATTATGCGGTCGGCGTGGCAAGCCGCGAGAAGGAGGGGTTTATTGTGGCCTACACCGGGAACCGAACAGTAGCGGCCGGTGTTACAGAAACCGTGCAGTTGCAGAGCGTTACAATACCAGCAGAACAACTGACACCGGGAGATAAACTCACGGTGAGGGCAGTGGTTGTTGGAGATCGGGGAGACTCGGGCAAAACAGAGTACATAAGACTCTCTTCTGGATATCCCTGGTGGGGGCAAGAAGTGAGTGTGCGCTACATTTTTAGTGTGGACAGTTTTGCTAATCCCAGACCACACATAGCAGACGAAGTAAACAATTTGGGGTTTTTGCCTATTGTACACTCTGTTTTTAATAGAACGGTAGAGGGATCTGCCCACGCAGTATACCAGGCCAATCCGACCTATGTCCGCTATGTTGGGGATGTGGCCCAGGCCTCAGTCACCCTGCTTCCTGTGCAGATGACTCTCTCGGGCCCAACCGATGTTAAACTGGGCATAAATATTGAGGGGGCGGATCAGTTTTGGGGCAGCGGCGCGTCCTTTCCGGTCAGCACCGATGTTCCTCTCTTTCCGGCAATTCAGTTCAATCCCCAACTGGTTGTTCAGTATGTGATAACAAACACCGACGGCACCGTGATTTCCGGCACGGCTTCTCCGGACATGTATAAGGTGCGCGGTACTGTAATAGCAGGCTTCCCTGACGGGATGTGGTACTTTGGTTCCAGAACAAACTGGGGATCTTATTCAGCCATGGGAGAGAAGGAGATAACTTTTGCCCCATCCCAGAGACCATACCGTGAGGCCTTGGCGACAGAGAGGTGTTATCTGGGTCCGGGTGGCATGTGGTGTGTCCCGACATCCCTCGCTTGTGTGGCATTCAATGTATCCGATTGCTATCATACCGTTCGTTCTCCGCTTGAAGTGCGCGGAACAATCAGAGTAGCAGCAAGAGCGACTATAACAACCACAGAAGGCCCGGTTACCTTGTGGTCTCCCTGGTCACCACCAATTCCTCTTAGATGGGATGTCTATTTCCAGCAGGAAAGACGCTAATCTACACAGGGCGGAGCAACAACAAAAAGAGGGGAGAGACTTCTCCCCTCTTTTTGTTCCCGCATTGGTCAAGGAGGTCTATCTTTTCGCTGCAGGCTTCTTTGGCAACACAAATCGCCGTGCTTAATTCGTGCGTTTCATTGTGCTCTACCTTTCGCCGACCTTGTGGGCACTTACAATCAAAAGGCCTGGCAAACCATATTATCCAAATTATGGACTAACTTTACTAAGCCGGATTTTTGTAGAAATTGCAGACCTTTATATATAGCGGACTTTTGTAGAAATTGCAGACCTTTATATATAGCGAGATTTTTGTAGAAACTGTAGACCTTTATATATAGGCACTCGTTTTAGACGCTTCGGCCTGTCCAAACCAGAATTTTGCAGAAATTGCAGACCTATATATATAGGCACCCATTTCAGCCTTTTGGTTGCCCAAAGCAGTGATTTTGTAGAAATTATAGACCTTTATATATAAGGCAAGTTTTTGCAGAAATTATAGACCTTTATATATAGACCGAATTTTGTAGAAATAAGAGACCTTTATATATAGACCGAATTTTGTAGAAATAAGAGACCTTTATATATAGGCCGAATTTTGTAGAAATAAGAGACCTTTATATATAGGCCGAATTTTGTAGAAATAAGAGACCTTTATATATAGGCCGAATTTTGTAGAAATAAGAGACCTTTATATATAGCGCCTGTCCTGGGATTTGAAGTCCAGCAACCAAAAACACATGAGGGATACGGGATATCCATTGCGGGCCCAGAGGTGCTATATTAAAAATAGAAAGTGTTTGCCCTGCCAGCATCGGCAGAGGGGCATCTGTATCTTTCTGGTGATGTGACCTCGGGAAACATGGATCGCGGGCTTGTGTTGAGCAGTTTTCCCCGCCAGCGAATTATTATCATCAAGGCTATCACACGCTTGTAACAACCCGTGCTGGGATGGCGGAAAAGGTATACGCTCTCGGCTTAAAACCGAGTGGGGCTGACCCGTGCGGGTTCGACTCCCGCTCCCAGCACACATATATATAAAGGAAGGAACTGGCATGCTGGGGAATAGCCTGGGTCTTGAGCAAAGCCGGAAATGGCAATGCATGACCGGCTTAGCAAGCCACCCAAAAGTCCATATTGGCCTAATATCAAAAGAGTCGGCGTGGTTAATGGCTTATGCTAAACAGCCGAAGGTCAGATAACCATGGCACCCAAAGAGATTGACGCTTAAAGGAGGCGTGATGGGCCCAGGAAGAGAACTTGGCGTGGAAAACGATTTGCCCGGCACATACATTGACGGGGATGCAAGTGTGTACCTGGTGATTACCTACAATCAGGAGCAAAAAGCCCTGGTATTCGACTTTTGCCAACAAAGGAATGCAAAAGCAGGCATCAGGGCAGTTGTCGCCCTTGACGGAAGCGTGACAGTATCTTCTATCCAGCAAGAGGATGTTTTTCGCGACAGAATATGTGTGATAGACCGCGACATAGACTCAATGAATGGGGCGCGTTATGTGTGGACAGATCAGGTCTATGTGGTAGCAATGCTTGAATGTGACTCTCGGTTAGCCATAGATTTCTGGCATAGACCATCACCAATCGCGAGGGAAGAGAACCTTTTGGTCACGTTGTTTTTTGATCTTGATAGTGGCAGGGTACATATTCAGAAATAGTTTCCCAAACAGCGCGGGCAAAAGCAAACAATAGAATCAAAGCCGTTGAGTTACAGCAGATAGAAATTTGCACTCCTTGACAGTCTGAGATCACCCAAAACGCAAGCCACAGGCCCGAAGCGAGCAGTCTCTTCATCTACCGGCTTTGGGTTTTTGTAGAATTTGCAGACCTTTATATATAGCATCCGTTAGTCCAACAACTTGCAACTCTACCAGGGCGTAACGGATATTGTCCCTCAGACGCAGTCCAGGCCGGCAGCACGCTTTTCTATTCGTGATAAGCATCAACCCCAAGTTGGAAAGTGCCTGTCCAAAAACCGGCGCCGCTTTTGTCTCCGCCCCCCTGGCCCCGCACTATTGCTGGTATGCTCCATAGAGTTCTCCGGCTTCTTCCTGCCTGTTCTCTCCTAACAACATTCCTGGATGAAAGCCCAGACAAGGCCGGTTCTTCACGATACTGGTTGCCTCAAAGACCTCTGCTGATTCTGGGTTTCGCATATTTTGCAGAGCTTTATATATAGCATTGGTTCATGAACTCAGACCTGGACTGTTTGTCAGTTTGGGGGTTTTGTAGAATTTGCAGGGCTTTATATATAGCATTCTTCCAGCCGCCTGCCCCCTTAGCCAGAGCGCATAATGTATAAAAGCAACTGTGTATGAGGAGGCAACAGAGGTAAACCGATGAGCGCGGTGCCGTCTTTTGCTGGTTTCACGTTGCTCAATATGATTCCCATTCCGGAGGAGGCCTGGCAACTTCTGCCGAATTTGGGTGGAGCAGAGATGAAGGTGTTGCTGTTTTTGTTCTACAAGATACTGGGGGTTCAGAAGCGGCAAGATGCAGTGGCGCTGTCGCAGATCACGGCAGGGACAGGACTTTCCCGGCCGACAGTGGTGGAAGCAATCCGCCAGTTAGAGATGCTGGGATGTCTGGAGGTGATCCGAACAGTGACGCCGGAGGGTATTCGAAAGACGAATGTCTACCGGCTTCGTCTACGAAGGTAGTTAAAAAAGTTAACCAACCTGCTGCTGATGAGAGAGGCATTTCTGTCCGCTTGACACTTTCAGCCAAATGAGGCATGAATTTGGTGAAGACGGGCCAGGCATTGGTTAAGCGTCTTTGCAGGAGTCAGTCTGTTGGTCAACTTTCCTTGTCTAAAAGCGTTACCCAATGACGATTGATTTGATTTGTCCTTTGGCTCCCTGTGTACATATCTCTCCTCTGCTCTCTTTGCGCCCTTGGCGGTGAATAAAAGGTGAACGCGAATCGTGAGTTGAGATTAGCGCGCTGGCTTACTGCTTTCCACCTGTGCATCGCACTGGAATACATGGGCCTGATCATCAAAATCGCGACAGCCGACCTTCTCTGGCAGGCCGACTTCACTGCCTTCTACACCGGAGGTGCCATCGTTCGCCAGGGACTGGGCCCCTATCTCTACGACCTGAACCTCCAGGCCCGCGTCCAGCAGGCTATCCTGGGGCCTGGGCGGATGTTCTACGATGGCGTTCTCCCCTTCTACAACCCGCCCCACTTTGCTCTGGTGATGGCTCCGTTCTCCCTGTTGCCGCTGGGCCTGGCATTCTGGTGCTGGACTGCCCTGCAGGTCGTCATCCTGGCCCGGGTGATCCAGCGGTTGCGGTCCATAAGTTCCAGGTGGGACGCCGCAGAACGCTGGCCTCTGTTCAGCGCATTTCTGGCATTCCCCCCTCTCCTCCTGCAGTTCGTGCATGGTAGCCTTTCCCTTTTCGTTCTTTGGTGCCTGATAGAGTTCTACCTGGCGCTTCGGGAGGGGAAAGATGCCTGTGCCGGGGTCTGGCTGGTACTGGCGGCAGTGAAACTGCAGGCCGCCATCTTTCCGGCCCTGGTCATTCTGGCAGGGCGCCGTTGGCGGGCGCTGACCAGTGCGGGCGCGGTCGGAGTACTGATCCTCGGGGCGATTTCGGCCCTTCTGGGCCCCTCCATCTGGCTTGACTACTTCCACTGTCTGAACGTGACGAGCGGTTACTTTGACCATTTCGGCGTCTATCCGGAGGCGATGCATAATCTCAAGGGGACACTTGTTCTCCTGTGGGGGACTGAACGAGCCTTCCTGATCCAGGCGGTGAGCATGGGGGCGCTGGTAGCAGGAGCAGTGGGCATTCTGGCTCTCTGGGCCCGGGGGCATTGGGCCCCTCACCAGCCAGCATTTGACCTGCGACTGGCTTTCACGCTGCCCCTGGGAGTACTGCTCAGCCCCCACCAGAACCCACAAGATAGCCTCACCCTTGTATTGCCACTGACCCTTTTCTATAACTACCTGCATCGCACCGGTCAGCCCACCCGCCCTCTCACAGCCTTCCTGCTGACTTGGCCGGTGCTCTTCCTGCTGGAGCAGTTCGCCATTTGTGGCCGCATGGGTATCCGTTTGCCCGTCGTGCTGGTCACCGCCCTGCTGGTCTGGATAGGAGTCCAGCGCTTGTCCGTCATCACCTACCACAAAGGGACACAACAGGATAACCACTTACCTGAGGCCAGGTAGCGCCAGCCGTCAGACCGGTACAGGCAAAAAGCCTGCGCTACATAGGCACACAAGCCGGCCAGTCTCCTGAGGTAAGAAGTTATGAGGCACGGATGGGCACAGATGGCACAGATTTCATTTGTGCTTCTGTGAAACCCGTGTATATTCGCGTCCTGATTTCAAACTGTCGGGTAGCCAGATAAAAGACAAAACACACCGTTGGCAGGGCAAGGGGGAGGCAGATGGAGAAGCGGTGGATTGTCTCTAACCCGAGCGTCATGATGGGTAAGCCGGTCGTTGCGGGCACCCGAATCGCTGTAGAACTGCTCCTGGAAAAACTGGCCGCGGGAGAGACGATTGAGCAGATTCTGGAGGCTCATCCTCGCCTGACACGCGAAGCCATTTTCGCTGCGATTGCGTTTGCAAAAGAGGCCCTGCAGGCTGATGTGATTTACCCGATAACCGGGGTGGCTGTGTGAATTTTCTGGTAGGCGAAGGCATTGATCGTCAAATTGTTGGGTGCCTCGGCAGGAAAGGCATCAGACACTCTATGTAGCCAGGATGGCCCCGGGGTTGTCTGGTGAGGGCATTCTGGACAGAGCAGGCCAGGAGAAGGCTTTGCTCTTGACTGCGGATCTGGTCACCCGGTACTTTTGATCGGGCAGTGCACGGGTTCACACGGATGCCACGGATAGACACAGATTGATGAGCCGTGAATGCCCGTCTCTCCTTCGTTTCCCGTTCAACAGGACACGGATGGGCACAGATAGCACAGATTTCATCCGGGCTTCCGCGAAACCTGTGTGTATCCATATATTGTAGATTGCAGATTGCTGATAGATTACAAATTGGAAGGAGGTGCATCATGCGACCATGGCTGAAGGCCGGATTGATCGGGGGTGGAGTTCTCGCTTTCCTGACCATCCTTACGAGTCTGGGAACCTTGCTCCCCTCAGAGGTCTGCACCATCATCAGTTGCTGCCTCTGCGCTCCTCTCCTGCTGGCCTATCTGGGGACGGGCGGACTGGCGGCCTACTGGCTGACACCGCCCCGAACGGCCGGAGAGGGAGCAAAGGAAGGGGCTCTAGCAGGCACTATAGCCGGAGTGATGGACAGTGTGGTTTCTATGACTCTGGCTCTGATTATGGGCGCCGCTGGTGTTTATCAGCAGATGCTGGGCCAGTTGTCACCGGAAACGTTGCGGGCACTGGAGGAAATTGGGCTGGGCGGCCTTTATACCTCTGGCGGGATAATTGCCCTTAGCTGCGTAGGTAACATTTGCGGCATTCTCTGGGCCGTCGCGATGGGGGCCGCTGGAGGCGCCATCATGGCCGCGGCCAAACGAGACTAGACGGACACGCATAAACCTGCCCGAACCTGTGTAGCGCCGGCTATTCGGTCAGCACGGGCGAACAGCCTGATGGCACCAGCCTTTCGTGGCGCAGTGTGTTGCATTCGTGCGCACTCGTGCCCGGTAGGTTGAGGGACCGTTATGGACACCCGATGCTTCCACAACAGCACCGCCGGACAGGTGATTCGGGTCGGGGAAGGTGAAGCAGCGTACTGGGCCTTCATCCCCAACCCGCTGCCCCCGAAACTGCCGCTGGACTGGCCGTTGATAAAAGTCCTGTCGGAGGCCGACCGCGCGCTGGGCCAGTTGGCAGGTCTGGGGCGGACGGTACCGAACCCTCACCTGCTCATCGGACCCTTTGTACGCCGGGAGGCCGTCCTCTCCTCGCGCATTGAAGGTACCCGGGCCGATATCGCCGACCTGTACGCCTATGAGGCCCGGCGGTTGTCACTGCCCGGCATGGAGTCGCCACAAGAGACAGATGTGCGTGAGGTACTGAACTATGTGAACGCTCTGAATTACGGGCTGGAACGTTTGAATACCCTGCCCGTCAGCCTGCGTCTCATTCGGGAACTCCACGAACGCTTGCTGACCGGGGTGCGGAGAGAGCATGCCACGCCGGGGGAATTCCGCCGCACTCAGAACTGGATTGGGCCGCCGGGGTGTACCTTGAAGGAGGCCGTCTTCGTGCCACCGCCGGTTCCCCAAATGCATGAAGCGCTTAGCGCCCTGGAAAAATACCTGCATAGCAACGGCCTGTACCCGCCGCTGATCCGCTTGGCCCTCATCCATTACCAGTTTGAGGCCATCCATCCCTTCGTGGACGGCAATGGGCGGATTGGGCGTCTGCTAATCACGCTGTTGCTGGTCCAGTGGCAGTTGCTTCCCCTGCCACTCCTCTACCTCAGCGCCTATTTTTACCGCTACCGCCAGGAGTACTACGAACTGCTCCTGGGAGTCAGCGAGCGAGGCGCCTGGCGGGATTGGATTCTCTTCTTCCTGCGCGGCGTTGCCGAACAGGCACAGGATGCCATCGCGCGATCACGGCGTCTCCAGGACCTGCGGGAAGAATGGCGCAGGCGGCTGAGCCAGGCCCGCACCTCTGCTTTGACTCTACGCCTGGTGGATGCACTTTTTGAAAGTCCGGTCCTTACAATTCCGCAGGCAAAGGAGCATTTGAGGGTAGATACTTACCATACTGCACGAGATACTGTGGAAAAACTTGTTGATGCAGGAATTTTATACCTCGCTGAGGAGACTCGTCGGGGCAAAACCTATTGGGCTCCAGAGATTGTGAAAGTGATGAGCGAATAGCATTGGGCCATATAACTCATAAAAAACCAAAGCAGTTACCCGCGGGTGAATTGTACTTTCGGGCCTGAAAGTACAATTTCGCCCCGAAGAATTGTAGTCAACTACAAATCCAACCCCGGAGGGAAAACATGACCGAACACCGAGTGCTGGCCGAATACACCTACACCGTCCCGACTGTGGAGCGGGGTTACACCGGGCAGAACACTCATGCTGTCTTTTTCGACTACACTATCGCCGCCAAACCGGTCATCGGTGAAATGAAAAAGAAACTCATCAGTGGTCTGGGTTTCGGACTCTGGCCCTTCTGAAGCGAGGCTCGCAACAATACGAGGTAGAACAGTCCCAAAAACAAATCCCTCATCTCCTTCGGCCCTGTCAGAAGCATCAACCAACCCCCCTGACCCCAGCAAGTCCCCGGTCGTCACTGTCTCTCCTCTCACCAGCATCTCCGTAGCCTCTAACACCCGCGGACACGTTGGCCCTTTCCTCAAGTTCGCCGGGCGGGACACGATAGAAATCCAGGACAGGTGTCTATATATAAAGGTCTGTTATTTTTACAAAATTCCCCTCTGGTAGGTTAGCCTCCCTATATATAAAGGTCTATTATTTCTGCAAAATTCCTCCCTGGCAGATTGGCCTCTCTATATATAAAGGTCTGTTATTTCTATAAAAACCCTCTGGCGGGTTGGCCCCAAGTCTATATATAAAGGTCTGTTATTTTTACAAAATCTCTCCCTGGCGGGTTATCCCCTCTATATATAAAGGTCTATTATTTCTACAAAACATTTCTGGCTGGTTGGCCGCAGGCCTATATATAAAGGTCTGTTATTTCTACAAAAATCCCGTTGGTTTAGCCGCTATATATAAAGGTCTATTATTTCTACAAAACCTGTCAGGTTAGCCCCTATATATAAAGGTCTATTTTTCCTACAAAAACCTGTCGGGTTAGCCTCTATATATAAAGGTCTATTATTTCTACAAAATCTTTCCCCCTGGCGGGTTAGTCCCTCTATATATAAAGGTCTGTTTTTTCTGCGAAAATCACGCTATATATAAAGGTCTGTTTTTTCTGCGAAATCCCTCTGACAAGTTAGCCCCTCTATATATAAAGGTCTGTTTTTTCTATAAAAACCTTGTTAGTTTGGCCTCTATATATAAAGGCCTGTTATTTCTACAAAACCCTTTCTCTGGCAGGTTAACCCCTCTATATATAAAGGTCTCCTTTTTCTATAAAATCCAGCCTATATATAAAGGTCTCCTTTTTCTATAAAATCCAGCCTATATATAAAGGTCTCCTTTTTCTATAAAATCCAGCCTAT
>Ga0272449_1000600_pt1 | contig 41963 bp, 40 predicted proteins | sample YNPCB0241_FD_198679 | JGI IMG/M metagenome (GOLD analysis project Ga0272449, IMG submission 198679) | Hot spring sediment microbial communities from Yellowstone National Park, WY, United States - YNP-CB-024-1 | ecosystem: Environmental > Aquatic > Thermal springs > Hot (42-90C) > Sediment...
TAATTGGTGCACCTCCTGGATACGTTGGTTATGAAGAAGGAGGACAACTTACTGAAGCAGTGAGAAGAAAACCTTATTCTGTAATTTTGTTTGATGAAATTGAAAAGGCCCATCCCGATGTTTTTAATATTCTCCTTCAGATCCTTGATGATGGGAGATTAACTGATGGGAAAGGAAGGACTGTTGATTTCAAAAATACAATTATAATTATGACTTCAAATGTAGGTAGTTTCTATTTTCAAGATTTATCTCTTTCCCGTAAAGAAGTGGAAAATAGAGTGTTTGAACTTCTAAAATCCACCTTTAGACCTGAATTTTTAAACCGCCTTGATGAAATTATAGTCTTTAATAATTTAACCAGAGAGGATATAATTAAAATTGTGGATATTCAAATTAGGTATCTCAATGAAAGACTTTCTGAAAAGGGAATGTTCTTAGAATTAACTGATAAAGCAAAAGAACTTCTTGCTACCTATGGATATGATCCAGTTTTTGGAGCAAGACCACTTAAAAGAACTATACAAAAATATATTGAAAATACCTTAGCTTTGAAAATTTTAGAAGGGATTTTTTCCGAGGGAGATAAAATAATAGTTGATGTAAATGAAGCAGGAGAATTTGAATTTAAGAAGGCTGAAGAATTAGAAGAATTAAGGAAAGTTGCCCTTCATTAATGAAGAAATATAGAATAGTTTTTTTTGGAAGCCCTGAATTTGCTATACCCTCTTTAGAAGCTCTTTATGAAAAAGAAGAAATAGTTGCTGTTGTTACCCAACCAGATAAACCAAAGGGAAGAGGGCTAAAAACCTCTCCTTCCCCTGTAAAAGCTTGGACTTTATCAAAGGGTCTAAAAGTATTAGAACCAACAAGATTGAAGGATCCACAATTTATTCAAACACTTAAAGATCTTTCACCTGATTTAATTGTAGTTTGTGCTTACGGAAAAATTCTCCCTAAAGAAATTTTAGAAATTCCTAATTTTGGCTGTTGGAATATTCATGCTTCCCTTCTCCCAAAATATAGAGGTGCTTCTCCTATAAATTGGGCAATCTTAGAAGGAGAAAAAGAAACTGGTATTACTATTATGCTTATGGATGAAGGACTTGATACAGGACCTATACTCTTACAAAAAAAAATAAATATTTCAGAAGAAGATGATGCTAATTCTCTTTCCCAAAAATTAGCTCAGCTTGGAAAGGAGGCTATTCTTTCTGCTATAGAACTTCATAAAAAAGGAGAATTAAAAGAAATCCCTCAACCTGAGGAAGGAATTTCTTACGCTCCCGTGTTAAAAAAAGAAGATGGATTTTTTACCTTTGAAGAACCAGCTGAAAAAATAGAAAAAAAAGTAAAGGCCTTTTTACCTTGGCCTTCTGCCTTTACTTATTATAAAAACAAGCTTTTAAAAGTATTTTCAGCAAAAGCTGTTCCACTAAAACATGAAGAAAAACCGGGAACTATTTTAGACATAAATAAGGATGGAATTCTTGTTGCTACTTCTAAAGATGCAATTTTGTTAAAAGAAGTTCAATTAGAAGGTAAGAAAAAAATTTCTGCTTATGAATTCGCCTGTGGTCAAAGACTTAAAAAAGGTGTTCTTTGGGACTAAGTTCAGGCACCTTCCCTTTATGTAAAACTTTTAAAATAGGAGAAGCAATAAAAATAGAACTATAAGTTCCTACAATAAATCCTATAGTTAAAGCTAAAGCAAAGTCTCTTATAACTATACCTCCAAAAATAAGTAAACTTACCGATCCAAAAAGAGTTGTAATGGTAGTAATAAGTGTTCTTGCAAGCATTTCATTTATACTTATATTAACTAATTCATCAAAATCTTTAGATTTCCTATTCAAAATATTTTCTCTTATTCTATCAAAAATAACTACAGTATCTGTTAAAGAATAACCTGCTAAGGTAAGTAAAGCGGTAATAAAAAGGAGATTTATTTCTTTACCTAAAAGGTAAAAAATTGCTAAGGTGAAAAGAACATCATGAAAAGTTGCTATTCCTGCTGCTAAACCAAAGTTAAAATTAAATCTAAAAGTAAGATAAAGCACAATACCTAAAAGGGCACCAAAAATAGCTAAGGTAGCTTTCTTTTTTAATTCTTTGCTTATAGTAGCTCCTATTTCTTCTTTCCCTAATAAAGTAAAGTTATATTCGGGAAATTTACTTTTTAAAGTAGTTAAAATCTTATTTACATCTTCGGTAAGAGTTTCTTTAGAACTTTTTAGTTTTAAAAGAAGCATATTTTCACCTTTAACATCCTGAAGGGTAAAGTCTCCAAAACCTGCTTGAGAAAGTGTCTTTCTTATTTTATCTAAGGAAGGAGGAATTTCACTTTTTAAATAAATAAGAGTTCCGCCTGTAAAATCTATCCCCAGATTAGCCTTTCCTCTAAAGGCTTGAATAAAAGCTAAAATTCCTATTAAACTAAAAAGAATAGAAAATATAGCAAAAATCTTTTTATATTTCATAAAATCAATTTTAGGATTTCTTATAATTTCAAAAAATTTGACCTTAAATTCTTTGCCTTTTTCATACAAATATTCATAAAATATCTTGGTTGCAAAAATAGCTGTAAATAAATTTACAATAATAGAAATGGACAAAGTGACTGCAAAACCCCTAATAGGACCTGTACCAAAAAGAAATAAAATTAAAGAGGTTATTAAAACCGTGATGTGGGCATCAAAAATGGTCCAAAAGGCTCTTGAATATCCTTGAAAGATAGATGAATAGGTACTTCTTCCTAATTTAAGTTCATCTCTAATTCTTTCAAAAATAAGTACATTAGAATCAACCCCCATTCCAACACTTAAAATAATTCCAGCAATTCCAGGAAGAGTTAAAGTAGCCTGAAAGGCTGATAGAAGAGCTAACAAAAAGTAAATATTTAAAACAAGTGCACAGACTGCTATCATTCCAGAAATCCTGTAATAAATAGAAGTAAAAATAATAACTGCTGATGCTCCTATTAAACCTGCTATAATTCCTTTCTGAATAGAATCTTTTCCAAGGGTAGGTCCGATAGTAATATTTTGTAAAATTTTAACAGGAGCTGGGAGAGCTCCTGCCCTTAAAACAAGGGCAAGGTCTGATGCTTCTTCCATTGTAAAACTACCTGTTATTTGAGCCTCTCCTCCTGAAATTTTTTCTCTTATAACTGGTGCTGAACGAGCTACTTCATCAAGAACAATTGCAAGCCTTCTACCTACATTTTCTCCAGTAATTTGTTCAAATATTTTTGCTCCTCTTGAATCAAATTGAATCCATACATAGGGCTCATTAAATTGAGGATCTATTCGAACTTGTGCATTTTTAAGATATGTTCCAGTAAGAACTGCCTCTCTTTTTAAAACAATAGGCTTTTTTATTATTTTCCCTGTGGTTCTATCTTTCTCTACTAAGAAATAAAATTCTGAATCTGAAGGTATATAAGGCTTAATTAGTTTTCTCCATTCTTCTATAGGAGCATCAAGAGAAATTTTCTTTTCCCTTATTAAAGAATTAATAAGGGCATCTAAATTCAATTTTTGCATAGCTTCTTCATCTACTAATTTAAATTCAAGCTGAGCTGTTTGACCTACTACATTTATTGCTCTTTGAGGATCCTTTAAGCCAGGAAGCTGAATTACTATTTTGTCAGAACCCTGTTTTGTGATTATAGGTTCTGCTACTCCAAATTGGTCAATTCTATTTCTTATAACTTCAAGAACCTGATCTAAAATATGTTCCCTTATATAAGAAACCTTTTCCTGAGATAAACTAACTTCTACAAAAAAGGCATCTTTCTCTTTCCCTTCTTTAACTATCTGCAATTCCTTAAAACCTTTTATTATTTCATCTTTAAATACTCTTAAATCTTCCTCTTTATAAAACTTAAAAGTTGCCTTATTTTCCTCAGGAATGACCTCAAAATTTATATTTGCTCTAAAAGCTTGAGCTTTTATATCTTGTAAATAATTATCAAATTGGGTTTTTAGAGCTTTTTCTAAATCTGGTCTAAGAACTAAATGAACACCTCCCTTTAAATCAAGCCCAAGTTTAAGCTCTCCTCTATAAACATACTTTTTAAACCAGGGAGGAAGGTCTTTTACAAAAGTGGGAAGAAGTAAAAAAACAGAAAAAAGTATTAAGAAAACTAAAAGTGCTATTTTTAATTTTATCCTAAGGGACAAAGTCTTTTAGCCCCCTATTTACATTTAAGTGCTTTTTTTATATTTAGCAAATTATACCTCAAAAGTTCTATATAACTACCAGGCATATAATAGGTTCCTCCAGCCCAAAGTTTCATTACTTTTATTCCCTTTTCTTCAAAAAATTCTCTATACTTTTCAAACTCAGGATCTACTAAAAATACAAATTCAATCCCTTGGGCTTTAAGTTTTTTATACATTTCTGTTAAAGCTTTAATACTTGGTTCTCCTTCTTTATGAGGACTCTTTAAAAGTGTTATTTGCTTTATTCCTGAATCTTTAAAAAGATAATTAAAAACAGGATGTCCTAAAATATAAACTTCTTTAAATTTACAATTTTTAAGTTCATTATAATCTTTTTTAAACTCCTCTACGGAATTTAAAAAATCTCGGGCATTTTTTTGATAAAAATCCTTTTTATAAGGCTCTTTTTTGCCTAAATAATCCCCAAGTTCTTTTACCAAAGCTTTTACTCTTTCCAAATCAAACCAAAGATGAGGGTCTAAAAACTTTTCTTCCCCTTTGGAAAGACTTAATATTTCTTTTTCCTTTCTTAACTCATATACCCTTTTTGCCCATCTTTCAGTTCCTACAATTATAACTAAATCGGCAGTTTTAATTTTTTGCCATTGAGATAAAGTGGGTTCATAGGAGTGAAAATCTTCTTTTTCACTTTGGAGTTGATAAATTTTGCCATCACTTGCTATTTCTCTTACAATTTTTTCAAGAGGAGAATTAGAAACTACAATTTCAAGAGCATAAAGAGCTTTTTCTAAAAAAAGAAAAATAAAAATTGTAAAAATTAGTAAGAATTTAATTTTTTTCATAGTTTAGCTTAATCTTTAAAAGCATTGTAAATTTTAATTGACTTTCATCAAAAAACAACCAATTTTTGCTTAATTTTCTTCAGGAAGAGTAACAATCTCCACTTTTATCTTTGCAAAATCTTTTTCTTTTTTCACAGTCCTTAATGATAAAAGATTTTTTTCGAGAATTTCTTTTTTACCATAAGGAATTTTTAAAGTATAAATAGTTTCCGGTGGAGTGATTTTTCTTCTTAGCTCTGCATTTAAAAGCAAAAGCGTATCATAATCCATATCTCCTGCAACTGAAAATACTTTTAAATCTATTCCTCCATTAACTCTTATCTCCTCATAATCAAGAATTTTATTTTCTAGTATTGAAAATCCGTATTTTTCTGGATCTTTTGCTATTAAAGTGATTGCCATCCATTGAGGCAAATAAACCATTGTTTCAATTGGTAATTCATTTGAATTTATAACTTGCCAGTAATCTACAAAGTTTTTAGCTTCTAAAACCCTTTTAATTTTATTTTCTCCTAAATTATAACTTGCTATTGCTATTCTCCAGTCTCCAAAAATTTTATACAAAGTTTTTAAATATTTAGCTGCAGCATAGGTTGATTTGATAAAATCTCTTCTTTCATCAGTCCAATAATCTATTTTTAATCCATATCTTTTTGCTGTAGCTTCCATAAATTGCCATATACCTGCTGCACCTGCTGGTGAAGTGGCAAAAGGATTACAACCACTTTCAATAAAAGCAAGATATACTAAATCATCAGGTATGCCATATTCTTTAAAAATTGTCCTAAAATAGGGTAAAAATAAATTACATCTTTCCAGCCAACGATTTACGACTTCTCGTTTTTCGTTAGTATAATATTTTAAAAAGTAAACTACCTGAGTATTTATATCAGGAGGTAGATTTTTAATAACTTCATAAGGAAGTTCTCCAAAAGCTTCATAAGCTTCTTGTTGATAAAATTCTTTATCTAATAATTCACTTTCTGACATTAATTGGATCGGGAAAAAGATAAAAAAAAGAAAAAATACTATCCCAATAAAACTTCTAAAATACATTTGAGAGAACCTCCACATTTATATAAGTATCCTCTTCATTATGAGCTTCTGAAACTAATAGAGGTTTTATTTTCTTTTCCTTTAAAAATTCAAATATTTCTTTAAAATTTACCTTTCCTTTTCCAATAGCCAAATGGTCATCATATTTTCCCAAATTATCATGGCAATGAATTTCTTTAATATAAAAATAAAGAGTCCTTAACCATTCCATTTCTTCTTTTTCAGAAAAAACTTTTGCATGGGCAGGATCAAAACACCAGAAAAGTCTTTCTTTAAAATTTTCAAAAACTGGTTTTAAAAACTCAGGTTCTGGTTCAAAAACATTTTCTAAGGATATAGTTAAACCTAATTCTTCAGCTAATCCTAAAACTTTATCCATACTTTCTAAAAATATATTCCTCCATTCACTTTTTACTTCTCTATGATAATCCATATGATATCCAGAATGCAAAACTAAATTTATAGGTTCAAAAATAGCAGATCTTTCTATAGCTAAAAATATTCTTCTAAAACTTGCCTCTCTTATCCAAGGATCTAAAGCCCCTAAGGATAGATCCATAAAAGGCAAATGAATAGTTGTTTTTATCCCTGATTCTTTAAGTTTTTTAGCAATACTTTTAAAATCAAGATAAGAACATTCATCAAGTGCTTTTGCATTTAAAGTTATTTCAATATTTATCTTCTTTTCTAAAACTAAAGGTAAATACTTATTTATCAAAGGTTCCCAAGGAATAGAAACAAATATAAGTTTTTCCATTTTTTCTACTTTTTGTAAAACTCTTTTATAGATAAAATAACATAATCTATTTCTTTTTCTGTTAAATATGGATGTAAAGGGAGACTTAAAACTTCTTTTGCAAGCCTTTCTGTAATAGGTAGGTCTCCATTTTTAAAATTGAGATCTTTATAAACTGGCTGTAAATGTAAAGGTTTTCTATAATATACCCCTGTCATTATTCCTTTGCTTTCCAAAAAAGCTTTTAGTTTATCTCTATTTTTAGCTCTTATAGTAAATAAAGAATAAGAAGAAAAATAGTTTTTAGGAAATTGAGGAAGCTTAACATAAGGTACTAAATCTTTTAAATTTCCCATATACCTCTCTACTATAGCTTTTCTTAATGCTATTTCCTTTTCAAAATATTTAAATTTTACTAACAAAATTGCACTGTGAATTTCATCTATTCTTCCATTTACTCCGTGATATTTGTAAAAATAGGGTTTAATTTGTCCATGTTCTTTTAATATTCTTACTTTTTTGGCTAAATTTTTATGGGAAGTAAAAACCATTCCTGCATCACCAAAAGTAGAAAGAGGTTTTGTAGGATAAAAAGAAGTAGCTGAAGCAATCCCAAAAGTTCCTACTTTCTTATTACCTATTTTTGCTCCAAAGGCTTGACATATATCTTCTATTAAATAAATCCCCTTTTCTTCACAAAATTTTTTAATTTCTTTAAGATGGGCAGGTAAACCAAAAAGACTTACTGCTATTACTGCAGAAACTTTTTTCCTCTTTTTTTTAAGTTTTTCATAACTTTCTTTAAAACTTTCCAAAGAAATATTATAAGTACCCTCTTCTACATCAACAAAATAGGGAATAAGACCAACTCTTACAATAACCTCAGCTGTAGCAACAAAAGTAAATGAAGGTACTAAAACATATGTATTTTTAGGAAGATCAAGGGCTTTTAAAATAAGAAACAAAGCCTCTGTTCCTGAAGAAACACCAACAGCATAAGAAATACCTAAATAGTTGGCTAAAAGATTTTCAAGTTTCTGAGTTTGTGGACCATTTAAATAGATCCCACTTCTAAAAACTTCTAAAATCTCTTTTTCTATCTCTTTTTTATAAACTTCATAATTTCTCTTTAAATCTATAAAAGGTATTTTCTCCATTCCTTTTCTCCAAAAAACCTTGAACTAAAAATCGCAATAATTATACTTTAATTTTTAAGATTTTCCAAACCAAAAATGAAGAAGGTTCTTTTTTACAGAAGAGGAGCTTTTGGAGACACCCTTCTAACCTTTCCTATTTTTGAGGCTTTAAAAAGGGAAAATTATTATATTGTAGCTATAGGGAATACAGATTATTTAAAAATAGCCAAAGAAATAAATTGGGTTGATGAAATATATAGTGATTTTTATAAAAAGATTTTAGAGAAAAATTATGAGCTTAAAATAATATTTTCTAAAACCGAAGGTTTTGATCCCTTTCCCTCAGAAAGAGTATGGATAGTTGATTACTATTTTGATTTGCTAAAATTAGAAAAAAAATTTTCCTTAGTTCTACCTATAAAAGATTTTGTAGAAAGCCCTCTAAAAAACAAAGTGGTTTTACATCCAGGAAGTGGCTCCTTTAAGAAAATTCCAGATTTTTCTCTTTTTGAAAAAATTGAAAAATTTTTTCTTTCTAAAGGGCTTGAAGTAATATATTTTGTTGGGGAAGCTGATAGCTGGATTAAAAATTTTACTCAAAATTTTTGGGAATCTTTTGATCCCTTAATATTGGCTAAAGCTCTTAAATTGGCTAAAATTTTTGTTGGGGTTGATAGTGGGATATCTCATCTTGCAAGTTATTTAGGGATTAAATCCTTTATTTTTTATGGTCCTACAGATATTCTCTTATGGAAACCTATAGGGAAAAATTATAAAATCATTTCTCTTAACTTAGAATGTAGCCCTTGCTTTCCAAATGTATGTAAAGAAAAACCTTGTTTAGATCCTGATTTACTTTTTTATAAATTTCTAAAATCTTTAAATGATTTATAGATTTTTTAAATAAATTTTGTGTTTTTATATTGATATTTTTTATTAGAATTTTTCCGTTTTTAAATATAAATTTTAAGAAAAAATTATTAGGAGTTTGTGGGATGAAAGAAATTAATGCTAAAGGGCTTCCTTGTCCTCAACCTGTAATTAAAACAAAAGAAGCCTTGGAAAATTTAAAAGAAGGAGAAAAAATAAAAGTAATAGTTGATAATGAAACAGCTTTAAAAAATATTCAAAAATTTGTTAATTCACAAGGACATAAAATTCTTTCTATAGAAAATTTAAACTCAGATTTTCTAATTATCATTGAAAAAGTAGAAGGTAAAGAGAAAGAAATTACCATTAGTTGTGAACTTGAGCCTGAAAAAGATGAGGGTCTTTTTGTAGTTATTGCAACTGATACCATGGGAAAAGATGAAAGCCTTGGTAAAATTCTTATGAAAGCCTATTTTGAAACTATGCTTGCTCATAATCTTTTCCCTAAAAAAATTTTTTTTATGAATAGGGGTGTCTTTTTAACTACCCAAGAAGAAGAAATTATTTCTATATTGAAGGAACTTGAAAAAAGAGGAGTAGAAATTTTTAGTTGTGGAACATGCTTGAAATATTATCAATTAGAAGATAAATTAAAAGTTGGACATAGAGCAGGAACTGATGTATATTTAGAAGGAATTTTTTATTCTAAAAAAACAGTATGGATTGGATAAAGGAGTAAAAATATGAAGGTAGGTATTCTTATGGGAAGCGATTCAGATCTTCCTATCATGAAAGAGTCAGCAGAAATTTTAGAAATTTTTGAAATTCCCTATGAAATATCTATTATATCTGCCCACAGAACCCCTGAAAAAGCTTTAGAATATGCAAAAACTGCTGAAGAAAGAGGTATTGAGGTAATAATTGCAGGAGCAGGGGGAGCAGCCCATCTTCCTGGAGTTATAGCTTCCCTAACTCTTGTCCCTGTAATAGGGGTTCCTATAAAAAGTAATTTTTTAGATGGGCTTGATTCTCTTTTATCAATTGTTCAAATGCCAGCAGGAATACCTGTTGCTACAGTAGCTATAAATAATGCTAAAAATGCAGCTCTACTTGCAGTTCATATTCTTTCTATTAAATATCCTGAATTAAAAGAAAAACTTAAAAAATATAGAGAAGAAATAAAAAATAAAGTAATAGAAAAAAACGAAAAACTTCAAACTCTGGGATATAAAAAATACTTATCAGGTAGCTAAGTATTTAAAAGCTTTTTTCCCTATATCTTTTCTGTAATGAGCTCCTTCAAAATAAATCATTGATACTGCTTTGTAAGCTTTTTCTATAGCTAAAGGAATATCTTTATCAAGAGCTGTTACCCCTAAAACTCTTCCTCCATTTGTGTAAAATCCATTATTAATTTTTTTTGTTCCTGCATGAAAAATAATAACTCCGGGAATTTGAGAGGCCTTTTCAAGTCCTTCTATTTTCTTACCCTTTTCATATTTTCCTGGATAACCTTTACTTGCCATAACCACACAAACTGCTGATTCGCTTTTTTCTTTTAAATCAATTTTATTAAGATTTTTTTCTAAAGCCATCTCTATAATCTCAAGAAAATCACTTTCTACTCTGGGGAGAATAGCTTGGGCTTCTGGATCCCCGAGTCTACAATTAAACTCAAGTACATAGGGTTCTTTATTAACTATCATAAGTCCTGCATACAAAAATCCTATATAAGGATGACCTTCTTTTTCAAGGATTTTTAAAGTAGGTTTTATTATTTTTTCTTCAATTTTTTCTTTAAGCTCCTTATCTATAAGTGGAGTTGGTGAATAAGCTCCCATTCCACCTGTGTTAGGTCCTTCATCATTATCAAGAAGTCTTTTATGGTCTTGAGAAGTTGGTAAAGCCTTAAAGTTATAACCATCTGTAATCACAATATAGGAAGCTTCTTCTCCTACTAATTTTTCTTCAATTACTACTTTATTCCCAGCTTCTCCAAAAATTTTTTCTTCCATTATTTTCTCAATTGCCCTAATAGCTTCTTCTTTTGTTTCACAAACAAAAACTCCTTTTCCAGCACAAAGCCCATCAGCTTTCACTACTATAGGTGCTCCTTTTTTTTCTATATAAGCTTTAGCTTTCGAGGATTCATCAAAAATTTCAAACTTTGCAGTAGGAATACCAGCTTTACTCATAATCTCCTTAGCAAAAGATTTACTTCCTTCTAAAAGTGCTCCAACAGTGTCTGGACCAAAAACTTTAATTCCCTCTTTATTTAAAGAATCCTTTAAGCCTTTTACTAAAGGCTCTTCAGGACCAGGAATTACAAGATCAATCTTATTTTCCTTACAAAATTTGATAATCTTATCAAAATCTGTTACAGAAATATTTTCTATAGTTTCTGCTATTTCTGAAATTCCTCCATTCCCTGGAATACAAAATAATTTTTCAAGCTTAGGACTTTTAGAAAGGGAATAGCAGATTGTATGTTCCCTTCCTCCACCACCTAAGATAAGAACTCTCATTTTTATACCTCTATTTTTGATTTATTTTAATTTTTATTATAGGTAGAACTTTTAAATGTCAATATTTTAAATTTATAAAAAATTAAAATAATAAGAAATAATCCTCCTATTTGAGTCCAAAGGAAGGTCTGTCTAAAAGTATCCTGGAAAGCAAAACTTAAAGCCTGAATATATTCTGTTTTATATAAAAGGGCTTTTGCTTTTTTAAAAGCATAAGCCTCTGGAAAATATTTTTGAGCATTATACCACCATTTTTCCACTAACATATTTATGTATCTAAATTCTTGAAGTTCTGTAATTCTTAAAAAGTGATAATTTGTTCTTTTTTCAAGGGTATTGGTAGCTATGGCAATTCCTATTGAACCACCTACAAATCTTTGATAATGAAATAGCACCACTCCTAAGCCTGTTTTTTCTCCAAGATTTCTAAAAGCTAACGTGGTTAAAGGTGCAAAAAAACATCCTATGGCAATACCTAAGGGAATGGTTAAAATTGCTGCTTTGAGAGCAGGAGTATAATAATTTAGCTTGGGCAAAAGAAAAATAGTAGTGACACTAAGAATTAAAAAATTAATAAAAAGAATAATTATGGGAGAAAACTTATCAGAAAGTTTTCCAGAAATAATTGAAAAAATACCTGTAAATGCAGCATAAGAAAGCATATGAAGCCCTGCTTGAAAAGTAGTAAGCCCTTTTAAATTTTGGTAATATATAGAAATTAAATAAAAAACTTGATACATAACAAATCCTAAAATAAAAAACTGGAAAGCCATCGCTAAACCAAACTCTGGGATAGTATAAATTTTAAAATCTATAAGCGGCTTTTTACTCATAAGCTCAGAAGCAAAATAAAGGGAATAAAAAGTCAAACTTAAAATAAGAAAAGATACTATAAAAGTAGACTGGAACCAACCATATTGCTGACCCTTTGATACAGCTATAAGTAAAAAGATAGTTGCCAGCGAGATTAAGCCATAACTTATAAAATTAAAGGAAAATTCTTTTCTTTTCCCTAAGGTATAAGGTAGAAAAGAGATTGCAGCAACTAAATCAAGAATTCCTATAGGTACATTAACATAAAATGCCCATCTCCAAGAAATATATTCTGTAAGAAAACCTCCTACTGTAGGACCTAAAGCTGGGGCAAAGCTTACTCCCAAACTATAAATTCCCATAGCAGTTCCTCTCTTTTCTGGAGGATATACATTAAGAAGAATGGTCTGAGCTGTAGCCATAATAAAAGCTTCCCCAACACCTTGAAAACTTCTAAAAATAATCATCTGAGGTAAACTATTGGCTAAACCAGAAAAGGCACTAAAGGTAATAAAAAGGATAAGCCCTATTGTATAACATAAAGCATAACCTACGTATCTTGAAAAAGTTTCTACAAATAAAAGAGTAATAGCTGCAGAAATCATATAACTTATACCTACCCACTGAACTCCATATAAATCTGTAGATAGAGGACCTAAAAGTTTGGGCATAATAGTGTTTACAACTGTGGTATTTAAAATAGCTAAGAAATGACCGATCATAAGGGTGATAGTTATAGCTATTCTTTCTAAAGGGGTAACTTGATAATAAAATTCTATTGGTTTCATTTAACTTAAAGATTTACTTTGAGTTTTATATATTTTCCTGGTAAATTTTCTACTAATCCTTTGAGTTCTAATTCTGTAAGAATAGAAAGAACTTCAAAAGGGGACTTATTTACTTTAGCAAAAATTTCTTCTACATGCTGGGGATATGAAGATAAAAAAGAAAGTATTTCTTTTTCCTCCTCTGTTAGTTCAACCTCTATTTTTTCTCTTGATAAAATTTTTTCTTCCCCCCATCCAAAATAAGCTAAAATCTCCTCAGGAGAAGTAATAACATTTGCTCCCTCCTTTATAAGGTAATGGGTTCCTTCGCTTTGAGAAGAAAAAATACTTCCTGGGATAGCAAAAACTTCTCTTCCTTGATTTAATGCCCATTTAGCAGTTATTAAGGTCCCACTTTTTTTACCTGCTTCTATAACTACAATTCCTTCGCAAAGACCACTTATAATCCTATTTCTCATAGGAAAATTTTCTTTTCTTGGTTTGGTGTCAAAAGGAAATTCTGAAATTATTGCTCCACCACTTTTAACAATCCTTTCAAAAAGTTCTCTATTTTCAGCAGGATAGACAATATTTATGCCACAGCCAAGAACCCCTATTGTATAGCCATTCCCGTCTAAGGCTCCCTTATGGGAAATACTATCAATTCCTCTTGCAAGCCCAGAAACTATCCCTACACCATTTTCTGCTAATTTCTTAGAAAATTTATAGGCTACTTCTTTTCCATAGGAAGTAGGCTTTCTTGAGCCTATAATAGCAATTAAATTTTTATCTTTTAAAAGCTCTCCTTTTACACATAAAAATAGCGGTGCATAGGAAATAGCTTTTAATTTCTCAGGAAATTCCTTATCCTTAATAAAATAAATTTTAGTGTTCTCCTTTTTAGCTCTCTCTATCTCCTTTTTTGCTAAATCAATTATTTCATTTTCCGAATACTTTTTAAAACTTATAATTTCTCTTATATCTATTCCTTCTTCAAAATATTTTATAGTTTTAAAAATATTTCTCTCTTTAAGATAAAAACCAAGCCAAAAAAGTTTTTCTTCCATTTTTAAAATTGAAAAGAAAGGGTTCTTTTGTCTACCTTAATATCTGCTAAGTTTTTCAATTGATAAGAGAGGGCTTTTAAATTTTCATAAACTAACTCATCTAAATCTTTATCCCATAAAAATTCTACTTTTTTATTCTTTTTTATAAAAATCTTTAAATTGGTATTTTCTTTTAAATTTAAAAATATTTCTTGACAAATATTGCAAAAAAGACCTTTTAGTAAGTTATAGGGAATTTCAATAAAAACCTTTTCTTCTTCAAAAACTTCTTTTTTAACTTTATGTTTAAATGGCATAAAGGCTTCCCAAAACAATATTTCTTTTTCTATAAATTCTTTAAGATCCCAGGGACCAGTTTTCTCATTATAAATTTCATCAAAAGCTATATCTATTTGATTCTGAAATTTTTGTAAAAGATTTAAAGCTTTATTTATTCTTTCATAGATTTCTTTATCTAAATCAGATTCTTTTTTCATAAGTATAAGCTGAAGTTCTAAGGAAATTCCCTGTAGTGTTCCTCTTAAATTATGAAAATAGCCTTGAAGAAGTCCTCCTAAGGCTATTCTTTTACAAAAATTAAAATTTTCTTTCATTTTTCCTTTAAAATTTCTCTTCCAAAAAGGGCTTTTTTAAGGGTTAAGGGATCTACAAATTGAATTTCCATTCCCATGGGAATACCACAGGCTATTTTAGTTACCCTAACTGGATAATCTTTTAAGACTTCAAGAATATAAGAGGTGGTTGCCTCTCCTGAAAGAGTGGGAGAAAGAGCTATAATTATTTCTTTTATATTTCTTAATTTTATAAGATAAAGCATATGATCAAGTCCCAGTTCTTTCGGTCCTATACCATCCTTAGGAGCTAAAAGATAGTGCAAAACAAAGTAATAACCATTAAAAACTCCAGTTTCTTCTATATAGGAAAGATTAACAGGATTTTCCACAATACAAAGAAGTTCTGAATTTCTTTTTCCGTCCTTACAAATAGAACAAACTTCTTCTTCAGAAAGGTTTCTGCAAAATTTACATAATTTAACTTTATAGGGTAATTCTTTAATAAGTTCTCCTAAGGTTTCACAAAGTTCAGGTTTAGATAAAAGAAAAAAAGAAATTCTTGTAGCACTTTTTTCTCCTAATCCAGGAAGTTGAGAAATCGTTTCTATGAGTTTTTTAAAAGTATAAGGATATACTCCAGACATAAATTAAAAAAGTCCAGGAAGATTTAACCCTGGGAATTTAAGTCCGCCTGTAATTTTAGTTAATTCCTCTTCTACCATTTCTTTAGATTTTTTTAAAGCCTCATTTACCCCTGCAATTATAAGATCCTCTAAGATTTCCTTTTCTTCAGGATTTATAAGTTCCTTTTCAATCTCAACAGAAATAATTTCCTGTTTACCATTAGCTGTTACTGTAACCATTCCCCCACCTACTTGAACAGTTACTGTTTTTTCTTCAAGTTGTTTTTGTGTTTCTTCAAGTTTTTTTTGAATTTTTTGCATTTCTTTAACTAATTGTTGAAATTGGGGTGGTATTTTCATTTTTTACTCCTTTAAAGGTTGTATATAAGCTATTTTAGCTGATAAAGTTTTTAAAACTGTCTTTACCTCAGGTCTTTCTTTTACCTCTTCCAAAGTGAGTTTCTTTTTCTCTTCTATTTCAACTCTAAGAGGTTTATTAAAATAGCTCTCTATTTTTTCTTTTAAAAGCTTATAATAAGGGGAGTCTATAATGTTTAAGGAAGAACTTATTTTTAAAAATATTTCTTCTGTTTTTATTTCAGGTTTTGGCAAATTGCCTATCAATCCATAAAGAGGTAAGCTTTCTTTTTTAATTTCTTCTACGAAATTTTCCCAGCTTTTTTCTTTCATTTCTAAAGGTTCTTGTGTAGAAGAAGCAGAAATAGAGAAGGAAAAATGATTAACTGTTACCTGATCAAGTTTTTCTATTAAGTCTTTTAAAGGAATAAGTTTCCCATATTCGCAAATTCTAAGCAAAGCGAGTTCAAACTGAAGCTGGGGATAACTACTTTTTCTTAATATTTCGAGATCCCTTACTAAACTTTGAAATATTAACAGGATGTCCTCAAGCTCATTTTCAAGAACAAGATCTCTAATTCCAGGAGTATGAAATCCTATTTTACTTTCCTTAGGGAATGCTTTCATAACTAAAAGTTCCCTGAAAAATTCTGTTAATTTTTCCATTAGATATATTAAATCTATTCCTTGTTCATAAACTCTTTGAGCAACTTCTAAAGCTTTTTTTAAATTTTTTTCTAAAAGAATACTTGCAATTTCTTCTACTAATATGGTCTCATGCCAACCAAAAGCTGAGATTACATCTTCTTTGGTTTTAGTTCCGTATGCCATTGCCTGATCAAGCAAAGAAAGGGCATCTCTTAAACTTCCTTGTGCTTCTTTAGCAATAAGTTCTAAAGCCTCTTCTTCTATTTGATAATTTTCTTTCTCGCAAACTTCTTTTAGATATTTAACTATTAATGGATGTTCCAATCTTTTAAAATCGTATCTTTGGCATCTTGAAAGAATAGTAGGTAAAAGTTTATTAGGTTCTGTGGTTGCAAGTATAAAATAAACATGGGAAGGTGGCTCTTCCAAAGATTTTAATAAAGCATTAGAAGCTTCTCTGGTGAGCATGTGCGCTTCATCTATTATATAAACTTTTACTTTTCCTTTAGCTGGCGCAAATTTTAAGTTTTCAATAAGTTCTCTTATCTGATCAATTCCCCTGTTTGAAGCTGCATCAATTTCTATGACATCTACAAATATTCCTTTGCTAATTTCTAAGCAATTAGAACACTCATTACAAGGTTCGTAATTATCTATGAGATTTTGACAATTTAAAGCTTTGGCAATAATTCTTGCTACTGTAGTTTTCCCAGTTCCTTTTATACCTGAAAATAAAAGAGCATGAGAAAGTTTTTGATTTTTAAAAGCATTAGTTAAAGTTCTTATTACATGATTTTGTCCTATTACTTCTTTAAAACTCTGAGGACGATAACGACGTGCTAAAACTAAATATGACATAGGTATATTTTAAAACCTTTTTAAAACTTGACAACTTTCTTTATTTGCTTGACAAGAATTTTTTTAAAGTTAATTTATTAAGTAAAAGTTAACGGGGCGTAGCTCAGTCTGGTAGAGCTCCGGCTTCGGGAGCCGGGTGTCGCAGGTTCAAATCCTGTCGCCCCGATTTAAAAAGCCGGGGTGGCGGAATTGGCAGACGCGCTGGATTCAGGATCCAGTGGGAATTAATCCCATGCGGGTTCAAATCCCGCCCCCGGCATTTAATTAAGGTTTATAAAAATTATGAAAAAAAATCAAAAACTCCCTTCTGAAGAACTTCTTAAAAAAACCTTTATTGCAGATTTACATATTCATTCTAAATACAGTCGTGCCTGTAGTAAATTTATGGAAATCCCCTTTTTAGCTGAAACAGGAAAATTAAAGGGTCTTCAAGTTATAGGAACAGGTGATTTTACTCATCCTATGTGGCTAAAAGAATTAAAAGAGAATTTAGAATATGACATAAAATCAGGGCTCTATTTTTTTAATAAACTTCCTGATGGACCCAATTTTATTCTCACTTCTGAAATATCACTTATTTTTTCTAAAAACAATAAATCCAATAGAAGAGTACATCTTATTATAATAGCCCCGGATTTTGAAACTGTAGAAGAAATAAATCTTTATTTATCAAAACTCGGGAATCTCCTTATAGATGGAAGACCCACCTTTGGAATAGATTGTGAAAAGCTAACTTTAGACCTGATTAAAATCTCTGAAAAAATTTTAATTATACCTGCACATGCTTGGACCCCTTGGTATTCAGTTTTTGGTGCCTTTTCAGGCTTTGATTCCTTAGAAGAAGCCTTTGGAGAAGCTACTCCTTACATTTATGCTATAGAAACCGGTCTTTCATCTGATCCGGAAATGAATTGGAGAATCTCTAAACTTGATAATATAGCTTTAATATCTTGTTCAGATGCCCATTCTCCTTCTAAATTAGGAAGAGAAGCAACAGCCTTTTTTTATCCCTTAACTTATGACAATATTTATCAATCTATTAAAACTGGAAATATTGCTTTTACTATAGAATTTTATCCTGAAGAAGGGAAATATCATTATGATGGACATAGAGCTTGTAAGATATGTCTTTCTCCTAAGGAAACAAAAGCTTTGGGATATAAATGCCCAAAATGTGGTAATCCTTTAACCATAGGAGTACTCCATAGAATAGAAACTTTAGCTAATAGAGAAGAAGGATATATCCCTCCTAATAAACCCTTATCTATTCATTTGGTGCCTTTTGTAGAAATAATAGCTGAAGTTTTTAATCTTAATAAAATGAGCCCATCTGTAGAAAAATTGTATAAACAATATACATCTCTTATAGGAACTGAATTTGACCTTCTTTTAAAAATAGATTTAAAAGAGCTTGAAAAGGTTTTTCCTGCTAAGTTATTAGAAGGAATTAAAAGGGTAAGGGAAGGGGAAATATTTGCTAAACCTGGTTATGATGGAGAATATGGAATTATAAAAATATTTGAACCTCCTGAAGAATCAAGTCCTCAAGGTCTAAAACAACAAAGCCTTTTTTCTTTGCAATAATTGCAATAAACTTGAAATTTCTGCATTCTTTAAATTAACCAATTGCTTGTTTATCCTTTCATAAATTTTAGGCATAATTTTTGAGAATATTTATTCAGCATTTTAAAATAGGAGGTGAGACAATGAGAACCCTTAAGTTTTTAATCTTAACTTTTATCTGGGTTTGTTTTTTAACTCCTTTTAATCTAAAATCTTCTTATGGAAAGGATATAGATATAGGAGTTTCTATAAATGATGGTAGGCTCTCAAATTTCTATTTCTCTGTGGGGGATTATTATAGGGTTCCTGTAGAAAAAATAATTGTTATTAAAAAGAGATACCCCTTTATTTTAGAAGAAGAAATACCCATAATCTTTTTAATCCATGAATATCGTGGGATAGAACCAGATATAATTATACAAATGAGAAAAAGAGGATATTCTTGGTATGATATAATGATTTATTTTGGATTATATCCAGATACTTTATTTAGAAATTATGTAGTAGTTTATGGTCCTCCTTATGGTAAGGCTTGGGGGTACCATAAAAAACATAGAGGAGAAAAAATCGTTATTTATGATGATAGAGATATTATAGAATTATCAAATATCAAATTTTTAACTGAATATTATCATGAAGATCCAAAAGTAATTATTGAATATAAAAAGAAATATCCAAAATATGTAGAAGTTAATGAAGTTCTTTTTAAAAAGCACAAGCTACACAAAAAATAATTATAAAATAAAGTCCCTCCCTTTTTAATGGGAGGGACCCTTTAAAACTTAAAAGTATGATTTGAATTATTTCTTTTCAGCAGGTTTTTCAGCGGGTTTTTCAGCAGGTTTTTCAGGAGCTGGTGCACCTGTTACATTTTCAGCTGGTGCTGGAGCTGGTGCAGGAGCTTCTACTTTGGGTGCTTCTTCTGTCTTAGGTGCTTCTTCTTTTTTCTTGCATCCAGCAGTTAAACCTACCATACCTACTAAAGCTAAACTCAATACGAAGGACACTAACTTCTTCATGGCTTACCCCCTCCTTTTATAATTTTAGATTTTTAAAATTTAAAATAAATTATTAACACCTTCAAAATTTTTGTCAAGGGAAATTTTTAAATAAATTTAAACTTTTAACTTAATTATGAAAAAATTTTTAAACAAATTCTCTTTGAATTAATAAAGATTTATATAATCCGATCTTTAAATATTTATGTATTCTTTCTGACCCTATATTAAGATTTTTTAATAAATTTTCAGGAACTCTATAATTAAAAACATCTACCCCTCCACCTATCCCAAGCATATTTGCCAAAATATTTGAAAGCGCTACAATACTTGCTATATCACTTTGAAGCATAAGATCACTATCATGATGAGCTCTTATGGCAAAGGAAATATATTTGGGAAATTCCCACCTTTCTAACAAATGGGCTCCTACAAGCCCATGATCCACCCCTAAAACTAACCACTCTACTTGAATAAAATCCCAGTCTATCTTTTCTCTTGCAATTTTCTGAAATTCCTTAATTTCTAATTTGGTATATAAATCAAGCACTATTTTGCCTATGTCATGTAAAATTGAGGCTATATATACTGTTTCTATTTTTGCTGGTGAAAAACCAATATCAAAAGCTATCTCCTCAGCTATAATTCCGCAAGCAAGTGAATGAAACCATATATCTTCTACACTAATTCCATAGCCTATTAAATCTTTACTAAAATATTTTTTTGCAACTGAGGCTACAACAATAAATTTAATCTGATTAATTCCCAAAAACATGAAGGCTTTAAATAGAGAATCTATTTTCTGAGGTAAACCAAAGGCTGGTGAATTTACAATTTTTAAAAAATTTGCAGTAATTCCTGGGTCACTTTTTATTATTCTTTCCAGTTCTCTAAAATCTACATCCTCCTTTTTTAATATTTCAAGTGCTTGAAAAGCTACCTTAGGAAAAGCAGGAATAGTATCTACTTTATCAAAAATTCTTTCTAAAATTTGCCTTTTCATAATACTTCTTCCTCTCCATTTAAATTTATTTTTAAAATCTTTTCCTTTAAATTAACTTCTAAAAAACTCTGACAATTAAAGCCAACTCTAAGCATAATATTTTCAGGATTAATAGGATATTTAATTAAAAAGCTTTGAAGTACTTTAAAATTTATTTCTCCTATGTTGAGAGCCTCAGGAGAATTTTTATATTTACTACCTCCTGCAATAGCTATTTTAGCAGATGAAAAATTAAAGCCTTTGTTTTCTAACTCTTCAAAAAATAAAGGTAATAAACTCTGCCCAGATAAAATTAACTCTCCTGCTTCAATTTCTAAATCACTTTCTTTATAGGGCAAAACAAAATAACATAATCCTGCTATCTCATTTTCTTTATCAATCATCCCAAGAGCTATACCACTTCCTAAAAAATCTGTCTTTAATATTATTCCTCTTTTTTCAACTACTTCATAATGTCCTTTAGGAACCTTTATTATCATTTTAAACCCCTTTTATTACAAAATTCTAAATTTTTTAGTAGGAGCAGTAACTACATCAAGTTTATCTATTTCTTGTAAGGCTTTAATTACATTTTTTTCTTTAGTTTCATGAGTAAGCATAACCACAGGTACAGAACCTTTCTTTTTTTGCCTTCCTATTTGGACTACAGAAGCTATGCTTATATTATTTTTACCTAAGATACCAGAAATTTTAGATAAAACACCAGGTTTATCTATGGCTGAAAATCTAAAATAATATTTAAACTCTACTTCTTCTATAGGTCTTATATTAAAAAAATTATTATTTTTTGTCAATGGATACTTTATAAAGGGTTTTTTTCCAAAATAAGAATATTCTATTGCATCTATTATATCACTTACCACTGCACTTGCAGTAGGTTCTTTCCCTGCTCCTAATCCATAAAGTAAGACATCCCCTACAAAATCTCCTGTAATATAAAGGGCATTATAATTTAAACGTACCGAAGTTAATACATGATTTTCAGGAATAAGAGCGGGATGAACTCTTATTTCAATTTTCTCTTTTCTTTTTAAAGCAAAAGCTAATAGTTTAACCACATATCCAAAATCCTTAGCAAATTTTAGATCCATTAAATCTATTTGATCTATTCCTTCTGTATAAACTTTTGAAACAGGTATATAAAATCCAAAGGCAAGAGAGGCTAAAATAGAAATTTTGTGAGCTGAATCAATCCCTTTTATATCAAGAGTTGGATCTGCTTCAGCATATCCTTTTGCTTGAGCTGATTTTAATGCATCTTTAAAATTGAGATTATTTTCAAGCATTCTGGTTAAAATATAATTAGTAGTTCCATTTATAATTCCTATTATAGATTTTATGTTATTTCCAATTAAAGCCTCTTTTAAAGTCTTTATTACAGGTATCCCTCCACCAACTGAAGCTTCAAAACCAAAAAACCTTTTTCTTTTTCTTGCCTCTTCCCAAATTTCATCTCCATGTTGAGCTAAAATTGCTTTATTTGCTGTAACTACTTCCTTTCCTTTTTGTAAGGCTTTTAAAATGTAATCCTTAGCCGGTTTTATACCACCCATTAATTCACAAACTATGGAAATTTCAGGATCTTTTAAAATTTCTTCTACATTAGTGGTTAAAAGATTTTTATCTACTTCTACTTCTCTTTTCTTTTTCAAATCCTTCACTAAAATTTTTTTTATTACTGGTTTTATTCCTATTCTTTCTTTTATAAGATCGGAATTTTTGATTAATAATTCATAGACCCCTGTTCCAACTGTTCCAAATCCAAGTAAAGCTATATTTACTTCCTTCATTTTAACCCCATACCTTAAATTAAAGAAAAACTGCAAATGGGACAAGAAGATTCTCTTTCTTCTGAACCTCCTATATAAATCACCTGCTCTCCTTTGGAACCATACCTAAATATAGTAACTCCCTTTAACCCTAATTTATAAGCTTTTAAATAAATATTTTTAATATCCTCTACAGTTGCTTCCTTAGGTAAATTAATTGTTTTAGATACTGCATTATGTGTATATCTTTGAAAAGCGGACTGAATGGCTAAGTGTTGCTCTGGTGCTATTTCATAAGTTGTTACAAAGAGTCTTTTTATCTTTTCAGGCAATTTCATATCCTTTAAAATGCCCTTCTCTTTAACCTCTTCTAAAATACTTTCTATTTCATTTTCGGAAAAATTTTCTCTTTCTAAAATCTCAATAAAAAGCGGATGAAATTCTTTTATAAAGATATTTTCAAGGGTTTTTCTTTCATAATAAATTCCAAAAAGAGGTTCTATACCTGAGGAAACTCCAGCAATTAAAGAAATACTTCCTGTAGGAGCTATGGTAGTAGTTGTTGCATTTCTCATAAAGGGTATTTCAGGTCTATCCCAAATACTTCCTGCATAAGCAGGAAAATTTCCCCTCTCTTTAGCAAGCTCACAAGAGGCTTTTACAGATTCTTCATTTATAAATTTCATAATTTTTTTAGCTATCTCTATAGCAGAAGTCTCAGAATAGGAAATATTAAGTTTTATAAGAAAATCAGCAAAACCCATTACTCCAAGACCTATTTTTCTTGTAAGTCTGGTAATTTTATCTATTTGGGGAACAGGAAATCTATTAATTTCTATTACATCGTCAAGAAATCTTACAGCTAAATGAATTGTCTTTTTAAGTTCTTCCCAATCAATTTTATCATCTTCAACAAAATTGGTTAAATTAATTGAACCTAAATTACAGGATTCAAAAGGAAGAAGAGGTTGCTCACCACAGGGATTTGTAGCGGATATTTCTCCTAAATGGGGCGTAGGGTTATACTTATTTATAGTATCTATAAAAATGACTCCTGGGTCACCAGTTTCCCAAGCAGATTCAGCTATTAAGAAAAAAATTTCCTCAGGATCTACATATTTTACCACCTTTTTATTTCTGGGATTTATTAAAGGAAATTTTTCTTTTTTCTCTAAAGCAGACATAAACTGATCAGTGATAGCTACAGATAAATTAAAGTTTGTAAGGGTATTTTCGTTTCTTTTAGCTAATATAAATTCTTCTATATCTGGATGGTCAATACTTAAAATACCCATATTTGCACCGCGTCTTTTCCCACCTTGTTTTATAGCTTCTGTAGCACTATCAAACACTTTTATAAAAGAAAGAGGACCACTTGCTACTCCCTGAGTAGAAGCAACTATATCCCCTTTAGGTCTAATTTTTGAGAAAGAAAAGCCTGTTCCCCCTCCAGATTTATGTATAAGGGCAGTATATTTTAAGGTTTCAAAAATTGAATCTAAGGAATCTTCAATAGGTAAAACAAAACAGGCGGAAAGCTGTCCTAAAGGACATCCTGCATTCATCAAAGTAGGAGAATTTGGTAAAAAATCAAGATTAGCCATCATTTCATAAAATTTTTCAGCATATTTTTCACAAAGATAAGGATCCTTAGAGAAATTTGCCTCAGCACTGGCTACAGCTTTAGCAACTCTTTCAAAAAGTTCCTCAGGAGTTTCGATAATTTCGTTTTTATCGTTTTTTAAAAGATATCTCTGTCTTAGTATGATAAGAGCTGATTCTCTTAAATTTATTTTTCTATGCTTCATATTGCTTTTAAGCTCTAAGATCTATAAGTATAAGAGTTTGATACTTTGGATCTGTAGGTTCTTTAAAATCTATATATTTAAACTCATCTTCAAATCTTTTAATTGTAAAATTTAAAAATGATTGTAGTAATTCCTTTTCTAAATACCACTTATTTTTTGCAAAATTTTCAAAATTTTTAAATAATTCTTCCTTTAACTCCTTTCTTAGGTAACATACACCTTCTTTTTCCTCTATTAATTTATTTATCACTTCTTTCCATGCACTTTTAGGAAGTGCCTTAAAAATAAATTCTCCTTTATAAAGAAATTGAGAAAGTGCGGTAAGAATTAAAGAACTCCAAGTAAGAAAATTGGCATCAAAATTTCTTCCTGGTTTGTTCACTTCATTTATCCAAGAAAGAGAGGAACCAAACATTTTTTCTATAAGTGGTGCCATATAACCTATTTCTTCAATATATCTTCTTACCATTTTTATTTCACTTAATTTTTTAAAGATAGTGTATTCCTTTTCTGTTCCTATTTTATCAGGTTGAAATAATGCTATCTCATTTATTTTTTTTGCCAAAACCCCTTTTAAATATCCATAATAAGGCTGATCAAGATAGTTAAGAACGGAAGAATCAAAATCTTTATTTTTGGTAAGGTTAAGTGCAAATCTTCTTAATTCCTTTAAAACATTTTGAGAAACTCTAAAAATATCTTCTAAAAAGTGCTCTTCTAAAATCTTTTTTGCTATTTCTAAGTTTCCCATAGAAACATATTCAAGTCCTATGTTTAAAGAACCCCATACTTTTTCTAAACTCTTTTTAATTTGTTCTATTTCATCAATGGTAACATTATCAACAATTATCACTTTATTTGCTATCCAGGCAAGTTCTCTTTTTATTCTTTCCATTTGACTTAAATCATCTAAAATTCCAAGAATCCTAAAAATGAAAAGTTCTTCTGAACCTGTATAAACCATAATGTTAATAGATGGCTGAATCTTTTCACTTATAGGTAAATATTTAGGGTCTATTTTCCTTAAATTTTTAAGTGGAATATAAGAAAAGATATCAAGAGCTTCAAAATACTCAGGTATCCCCTCATCTGCAAGTCTACCATTTCTCCATCTATAAGCTCTTTCTTCTACTTCTGCAGGTATTTCCCATATTACAGATTCCATAAGGGCAAAATATGTATCTGGCATTTCTTCTCTTAAAATTTCAATTATTCTTCTAAAATAAAACTCAAGAGAGGGCACTTTAAACTCTATAAAATAAAAATCATCAAGGGTATAAGGAGGAAGAAAATCCATTGCTTCTATAAGTTCCATATCATCAGGTTTTTTATAAACTTTTACAAATTTTTGAAATATAGCTATCAAAAAGTCCCAATCTACAATTCTTAACCATTCTAAAACCTTATCTTCTCCTGCATTGAAAAGAAGAATAATCCAAGAAGCAACTCTTTCTGCTCTTATTCTATCCTTATACCAAGCATCTATATCAAACATAAATTGAATTTGACTCCCCTTAGCATAAGAAAGAAGCTCCACAGCTAAATCAAGAGAAGAGGCTTTTAAAGTAAGAAATAGTTCTTGAGGAGGAAGATTTTTAACAATGCCTTCTGGATAAGGAGAATAAAGAATTAATTTTGCCCTTTCCTCCCAAGGAGTACTTAAAATCAAATCATAAATTTCATAAAATTTTAGATTTGCTAAAGTTTTCTCTATCTCACCTTCAGAAAGTTTAAGAAGATTTTCCAAACTAATACCTGGTAGAATTTCTTTCTTTGTAAAAAGCTGATTCATAATGAACTATCTCACCTTTTCTTATTCTTACTACTATAACATCAAATCTTATTTCCTTTATTTTACTTAATTTTTGAAAATTTTTAAGAAGAAAATATTCTGCTACTTTTAAAATTTTTTCTCTTTTTCTAAAATCTACTTTTTCTTCAGCCAGAAACTCATCCTCACCGAATTCACTTTTTACCTCTACAAAAATTAAAGTGGTTTTTTTCTTAGCAATAATATCTATTTCCCCAAAAGAGGTTCTATAATTTTTTTCTAAAATTTCAAATCCTTTAGAAATAAGGTATTCTACTGCTAATTCTTCAGCTTTTTCACCTTTTTCTTTTGAGGTAACTCTTTGAAAGAGCTCTTTAATTTTCATTTTTGAAAGCATTTATAATAAATTCTGTGAAGTGGAGAAGGTCCATATTTTTCAATCTTTTCAAAATGAAGTTTTGTTGCATATCCTTTATGCTGAGAAAAGGCATATTGAGGATAAAGTCTTTCCATCTCTTCCATATATCTATCTCTTGCCACTTTTGCAAGAATGGAAGCTGATGAAATGGAAAGACAAAATTTATCTCCATCAATTATAGCCTTTTGTAATCCTTTATATTCAGAAATAACCCAAGGTCCATCTATCAAAACGAGTTGTGGTTTGATTTTTAATTTTTTTAAAGCTTTAAACATGGCTTTGAAAGTAGCCTGAAAAATACCTATTTGATTAATTTCTTCAACATCTACGCAGGCTATAGCATAATCAAGGGCAATTTTGCAAATATAATCAAAAATTTCTTCTCTTTTTTGAGAAGAAAGAAGTTTAGAGTCCTTTATTTCTGAGTTCTCAAATTCAGAGGGCAATATTACCGCAGCTGCAAAAACAGGACCAGCAAGGGCACCACGACCAGCTTCATCTACTCCTGCAATTAAAGAATAACCTAATTTTCTGAATCTAACTTCTAAATTTGGATAGCATGAAAGGTCAAATAATTTATTTTTCAAATTTCCAAAAAATTATTCCATAATTTTATTATCAAATCTTTCTTTTATACGAGCAGATTTCCCTGAACGCTCTCTAAGATAATAAAGTCTTGCTCTTCTAACCCTTCCTCTTTTAACAATTTCTATTTTTTCAATCCGAGGTGAATGAAGAGGAAAGGTTCTTTCAACACCTACTCCAAAAGAAACTTTCCTTACAGTAAAAGTGGCATTAATTCCAGAACCTCTTCTTCTAATTACTACACCCTCAAAAATTTGAACCCTTTCTTTTTCTTCCCCTTCTTTCAGTCTAAAATAAACTTTAACAGTATCTCCTGGATTAAATTTAGGAAGATCAGAACGCATATATTTTTTCTCAATTTCTCTTATTACAGGAAGCATAAATAAAACCTCCTTAATTAAAAATTTACAAAAAGGTTGAAACAATTATATCATATAAAAGTAATATTTGCAAATTTAGAAAAAAATTATTTGAATGGGGAGGCCGACGGGGCTCGAACCCGCAACACCCGGGGCCACAGCCCGGTGCTCTACCATTGAGCTACGGCCTCCATCAAGATTAACTTTTCAAAAATAAAATTTAATATATTTTATTAAAAAAACAACCGATTAAAGAATTATTCTTAAATTTTATTTATATACCTTGAATAATTAATTGGGGGTCTTAAATTTTTATGAAAAATTTTTAAATTAAAATCATGAGAGAAGAATTAGAACTTCAAATTCCAGAAGTTTCAGAGGGAGAAATTATAGATGTTCCAGAAATACTGCCTTTAATGGCAATAAGAGATATTGTGCTCTTTCCTTCAATGGTAGTCCCTCTTTTCGTAGGAAGACCAAAATCTCTTAAGACTATAGAAGAAGCTTTAAATAAAAATAAACTTATAGTTCTTTCTACACAAAAAATTTCCCGCATCGAAAATCCTAAACCTGAAGATCTTTATAAATTAGGAACCATAGCTTTAATAATCAAAACTCTAAATCTTACAGAAAATAGACTTAAGGTTGTAGTTCAAGTTTTATCAAGAGTTGAAATAAAAGAATTTTTACAAACCGATCCCTATTTTAAAGTTAGGATTGAACCTTGTAAAGAAATTGAACCCGAAAGTTTTACCCCAGAAATTGAAGCCTTAATGAGATCTGTTAAAGAAAATATTGAAAAACTTCTATCTCTAAAGGGGATTTTAAATCCTGAAATTTCAACAGTAATTCAATCCATAGAAGAACCTGGTAGGCTGGCAGATCTTATCACAGCTTATTTAAAACTTAAAATAAAAACAGCTCAAGACCTTCTTGAAACTCTTGATGGAGTTGAAAGACTGAGAAAAGTTTCAGAAATACTTATTCAGGAAATAGAAATAACCACCCTTCAAAATAAAATACAAACAGAGGCTCAAGAAGAAATAGGTAGATCTCAAAGGGAATACTTTTTAAGAGAGCAATTAAGAGCCATTAAAAGAGAGCTTGGAGAATTTGAGGATATAGAAAGTGATATAGAAGAATTAAGAAAAAAAATTAAAAAAGCAAAGATGCCTAAAAAGGTTGAAAAAGAAGCCTTAAAACAGTTAAGCCGTCTTGAATTCATGCATCCCGATTCTTCTGAGGCAGCGGTTATAAGAAATTATTTAGAATGGTTAATAGACCTACCTTGGAACAAATCTACCAAAGATAATTTAAATTTAGGACATGTTAAAAAAATCTTAGATAAAGATCACTACAATCTTGAAAAGGTAAAAGATAGAATTATTGAATTTCTTGCGGTAAAAAAGATAAATCCTAAAGCTAAAGGTGCTATTATCTGTTTTGTGGGTCCACCTGGTGTTGGGAAAACAAGCCTTGGAAAATCTATAGCTACTGCACTGGAAAGAAAATTTGTAAGAGTTTCCTTAGGTGGGGTGAGAGATGAAGCTGAAATAAGGGGACACAGAAGAACCTATGTAGGGGCTTTACCTGGAAGAATTATACAAGGTATAAAACAAGCTGGAACAAATAATCCTGTCTTTATGCTTGATGAGATTGACAAACTTTGTGTTGATTTCCATGGAGACCCTGCTGCAGCATTACTTGAAGTTCTTGATCCTGAACAAAATAAGGAGTTTGTTGATCATTTTTTAGATGTCCCCTTTGATCTTTCTAAGGTATTATTTATTGCAACTGCAAATATGACTGAACCCATCCCTAAGGTTCTTCTTGATCGTATGGAAGTTATATATATCTCTGGCTATACTTTTAAAGAAAAACTTGAAATTGCAAAAAGACATCTTTTACCTAAACTTTTAAAGGAACATGGTCTTACTAAGAAAGAGATCCTTATCCCAGATGAAGTAATTTTAAAAATAATAGAGGAATATACTTCTGAATCTGGAGTAAGAGAGTTAGAAAGAAAATTAGCTGCCATTTGTAGAAAGATTACCAGAAAATTAGCAGAAGGTGAAAAGGGTCCTTTTGAAATTACAGAAGAAAATCTGCTAAAATATCTTGGACCTCCTGAATATGTGGAAGAATTAAAACAAGAAAAGGACGAAATAGGAGTGGCAACAGGTCTTGCATGGACTCCTTATGGAGGAGAAGTTCTTTATGTAGAGGCGGTAACTATGCCTGGTAAAGGAAATCTTATTTTAACAGGACAATTAGGAGATATAATGAAAGAGAGTGCACAAGCAGCTTTATCCTATATAAGATCAAAATATAAAGAATTAAATATTGATCCTAAATTTCACACTAAATATGATATACATGTTCATGTTCCTTCTGGAGCTATACCCAAAGATGGTCCCAGTGCTGGAGTAACTATTGCTGTAGCCCTAATTTCAGCCTTAACAAAAAGACCAGTCTTTAAAGATTATGCTATGACAGGAGAAATTACTTTAAGAGGCGCAGTTCTTCCCGTAGGAGGTATAAAGGAAAAAAGTCTTGCTGCTTTAAGAAAGGGAATTAAAAAAGTTCTCCTGCCCTCTAAAAATAAAAAAGATTTAGAAGAAATTCCTAAAGATTTAAGAGATCAAATAGAATTTATTTTTGTTTCCCATTTGGATGAAGTAGTAAATTTAGTGATAAAAAATAATTAGGTCTTTTCAAATCTAAATTTTTTGGTAATAATATAAATTCAAAATTTTAATCATTAATTAAATTAAATGCACGAAAAAATCAAAAAAAGAGGAAGAAAGCCTAAGGAGACTCCAGAGGGAAGAAAAAGAGAAATTTTAGAAATTGTAGATAAAAATTGTGATCCTGTTAGTATCCTAAATAGAGAAAATATTCATAAAAAAGGGCTTTTTCATAAAATCATTCATGTTTTTCTTTTTAATGAAAACGGAGAAATATATCTTCAAAAAAAATCTCCCCTTGTAGATGAAAATCCTGGTCTCTGGACTTCTTCAGCTTCTGGACACGTATTAGCTGGAGAGGGTGTTTTAATTTCAGCACAAAGAGAATTAAAAGAAGAACTTTCTATAAAAGTAAAACTTAAAAAGGTTTTAAAATTAACTCCTTCAGATGAAACAAATATGCAATGTATTTCTTTATTTGTAGGATATACTAAAAAAATACCTAAACCAAATCCTCTTGAAATAGAAGAAGGAAGATTTTTTGCCATTGAAGAAGTAGAAAATCTTCTGCAAACTGATCCTGAAATTTTCTCCCCTACTTTTCGTTTTTTGTGGAAAAAGTATTGGGAAAATGTTTCTCAAAAATCTCAGCCGGAAAAGTAAGCCCCTCTTTTTCAATTAAAACTTTTAATAGTTTAAGATCTCTATATTTAATATAACGAGAAATAGGAGCTAAAGCAAGTTTCTGAAGTTTTTCTTCTTTTTCCTCTGGAGAGAGATTTAAATTTAGAATTTGTTTTCTTAAATCTTTCATAAGTTTTAAATAAAGCACATACTCCTCTCCTATTATTTCTTCTAAAGTTTCTCTTAATCTTCTTGCTACAGCAGGACTTACTCCCGAGGTAGAAATAGCAATAGTTAAAAGACCTCTTCTAATAGTTGAAGGGACTATAAAACTACAGAGTTCAGGAACATCAACTACATTACAAAAAATGCGTTTTTCTTCCGCTTCTTTAAATACCTCTTTTTGTATTTCTGGATTATCTGTTGCTGCAATCACTAACCAAGCTGAGTCAAGGTCTCCCTTCTTATATCCTCTTCTTTCCCATTCGATTTTTCCTTCTTCAGCTAATTTTTTAAGTTTAAAAGTTACTTCTGGAGAAATTAATTTTACTTTTGCTTGAGCTATAAGAAGGTTCTCTATCTTTCTTTCTGCAACCCTCCCACCCCCTATTACAATACAAAGTTTATCTTTAAGATTTAAAAACACCGGAAAAAATTCATTAATCAATTTCTCCCCACCCCTCTAATTTAGACTTCCAAAATTGAGTTGCCTTTGGATATATTTTAGAAAATTCTACACAAAAATATCCATTTTTCCATTCTGTTTTTTTAACTTCTATACTTACTTTAGCCATACGAAAATGTGCAAGCAAAGCAAGAAAATTACTTTCCCTTTTAAATCTTACTCTAAAAGTTTCTTGCAAAAGTTTTTCTATTTTAAAATTTTCTAAGGTTTCTTCAAATAAATTTTTTCCTAAAATACTATAAACTTCTTCTTTAAATTCTTCAAATTCATAAAGATTTAGTGCAAGTCTTATTAATCTCAAAGATACAAAATGTGGGTCTATTTCGCCAAGATAAGGAAAAACTACTCTTAAATCTTCAAGATTAGAAAAGGGAGTTACATATTTAACTCTATTTCCTTCATAATCTGGTTTAAAAACTATACCTTCTCTTTTTTCTAAATGATACCTTTTGAGAAGCTCTTTTATTTTTTGATAATCTTTCTCTGGATCAAAGGGTCCTTGTATTTCAGGAAAATTTAATCTATATTTTTTTAAAAGCTCTAACTTTTTAAATACATTTAAAAAACCTCCCTCCCCTTTCTTCATAAAATCAAATACAAAAAAATTGATATCCTCTTTTATATAAGATGGATATTCACTTACAAAGGGATTTTCAGGTCCTGCAACTTCAGCACAAACTACTAAATCAGGATTTTCCTCAAAAAATTTTGGAAGCTCAGGTAAAAAATCTTCCCATCTATCAGTGGCGAAAGCACATACATACCCTCTTCTTGTAAAAGCAAGGATTTCATCATCAACCTTTACTAACCTAACATTATATCCTTCAATTTTTTCTTCAGCATAAAAGGGATATTTAAGATATCTTTTAAGCCCGGTTTTTAATACATAAATTCTTGGGATATGTGGATAACCAGGAATTAAAAATTTTTCATTAAAAAAAGTCCCCATGGGATAAAATTTAAAGTCTTTATTGAGTCTAAAGAAATTTTTATCTTTCCAACTAAAAAATAAAACCTTTCCTTTATAATAGGCATCTTCCCAATCTTTTAAAGGATATTTTCTTAAATAAACATTTTTCTCCCAACAGTATTTCAAATATCCTAATATCTCTTTTTCCTCTTCTTTCAATTTTTACCTCCCTTAATTTTCTTTCTTTATAAAACCTCAATATCAAAGGGATTATCAAGGGCTTTTATAAAGAATGTAATAAGTTTTTGAGGGTTCTTTTTCTGCCCTAAATTCCATAAATTGATATCCCCTTTCTAAAAGGCTTTTAATTTCTGGGGTAAGATCTTTTCTAACTAAAAGAATTTGGCAATTTTTATCCTCGGAAAAGGGTTCAATTTTTTTTGAAATCTGGGCATAAAAATAGACATTAGCAACTGGCTTATTAATTTGACAAATAAGGGCTTGAGGGATTTTATAAGAAAGTTTAGCTAAAAATTCTCCTGCATCTTTTTCAGAACTCTTAGAATAATAAGGTATAAGCATAGCATAAACCAACCATTCAACTACTAAAAACTGGAAAATAAAGCCAAAAAATCTTTCTTTCTTAAAAAAGAGAAAAACTAAAATTTGTAAGAAAAAACTTAAGATCAAAGCTGTAGCTACTATAGGAGAAATCTTTAATTGTAAATAAGGCAAAATTAAAAAAAGCCCTAAAGTCAAAATCATTAACAAAAATCTTATAAAGTTATAAACTTTAAGTAAAAATTCATCTAAGTGGTTTTTCATATAATAGGTAATTAAAATTACTGAAAAAGGAAGGATAGGTAGAATATAATAGCCTCTTCTTGCTTTAGCTACAGTAAAAAGCAAAAATATGGCAAGAGAAGTTAAGAAAAAAAGCTTTTCTTCATTAGAAATCTGCTTAAGCTTTTTAGCAAACTTTAATATAGCTCCAAATAAAAAAAACGACCAAGGAGCTAACCATAAGGGCAAGTATAAGAAATAAATATAAAAAGGTCTAAGATTATCATAAGGTTCTACTGCTTGCTTCAGGTTTTCTTTAAACCAGAGATAAAAAGGAAGTTCACTTCGTAGCTCTTGAGAAGTGAAATAATAGGGAAGAAAATAAAATCCTAAGACAAGGATTCCTGCAACAAGGGATTTCCAATTTAAATGATAAAATCTTTTTTCTATAAGTGCATCAATTAGAGGAAAAATAAAGAGTACTGCAAAAGAAGTAATACCCTTTGATAGTCCACCAAAAACCATGCCAATAAAAAAACCTAAATACCCTAAGAAGTTTTTTTGGTCTCGGAAATAGATATAAAAGGTAAGACTCACTATAATTCCAAAAAGTTGATAGATTTCAGACTGAGCAAGACGGGAAAATTCTACAAAACCTAAGGAAGTAAGAAGGATCCCTGTAGAAATAAGATTCCAAGGATAAGAAAAAAGCTTAGTTACAGCTTTATAAAAGAGCCATAAACTTAAAAAGGCAAGTAAAGCTCCCGGAAGCCTTACGGTAAATTCATTAAACTTTTGAAAAATCATTCCAGAGATCTTTATCAACCAAAAGGGTATCAAAGGTTTAGTTACATGGGGTTCAAAGTTGATAGTGGGTACAAACCAAGACCCCCTAAGTACCATTTCTCTTGCAGCCTCCCCCCATCTCCCTTCTACTCCAAAAAGTGGTCTTTCTCCTAAATTCCAAAAAATTAAAAAACCTGCACATATTAATAAAATCCAAAAATATAATTTCTCTTTTTTCATAAAAAAGCCTTAATTTAATAAGCTAATTTTAACCTCACCTGGATTCCCTTCTTTTCCTAAAACCTCAATATTAATCTCTTTCATAAATTGAGAAATAACCCAAGCTTGGGTAAGAAGATGTTTAGTAATTTTTGAAGTTTTATAAATAAAAATTTTTTCATAATTTTTTATTATAGCAAAAATTAAAGGAAGCAAAATTTGATCTCCAAGATGTTCTTCAAATTGAGCTTCTGTTTTTAAAAATTCTAAAAATTGAATAGCTGAATTTTCTCCTACTTTTTCTGCGGGATATCCCTTTTTACCAAGTTCAAAAAAACCAACCCTTTTTATCTTATCTTTATCTATAGAATAAATAAAAAGCATAGTCCCAGGAGAATCACTTTTAACTTTTTCAAATATTTCCTTTGGTGATTTTAATTGAGCAGTTAAAAGTTTTTTCTTAGCTGAAATTGCTTGTCTTTCTAAAATGTGAGAAGGCAAATCTTCCGAAATAAGACTTATTATAAAAATCTCATCTGGATCAAATTTTTTACCTATACTTGGTAATTTAAATTCTTTCCAAGGAAAAATTTTAGCTCTTATTTCACCACCTCCCTTTGGATAAAACCCTGCTTTTTCTAAATGGGGTTCAGCTTTTAAACCTAAAAAATTTACCATAGGTAAAAACACATATTTTAAATAATGAAAGGAAGGGCTAAAAGGAACATGAGTTCCTCCTTTTAAAATTAATTCTCCCCCTTCTGATAAGGCTAAAGGGTAAAGAAGGGTTTGAAAAAGTAAAGAAGTTGAGCCTGCGGTTTTTATATCAAAAAAGTAAGTTTTATTAGCTGGTTTTTCTTTAGGAATAAATATAAGCTCTTTAGAATTAAGTTCTGCTCCTTCAAGTTCTGCTTTTGAAATTTCAGCACATGCCTTTACACAGGCAAGATGTTGAGGTTGAAGTCCTGGTTTGGGTCTCCCTACCCTTATTTTAAATATTTTAAAAGGTTTTCCTAAAACAACTGAAAGAGAAAGACAGGTTCTCAAAATTTGTCCTCCCCCTTCTCCGTAAGATCCATCTATTAAAATCATACTCCTTCCTCTTCCAAAGTTTTAATTTCTTTAATTAAAATTTCTGTTAATTTTTCTGCAAGGATTTTTCCTTTTTCTGCTGAAGCTTTTAAAGGATTCCCCCATATTCCAGAAGACCAATATTTTTCTTTATCTTCAACAATTCTAAATTTTGGAAACTTAGGATAATCTTCAAAAGCTCCCTCTTTCACAAGTTCTGGCTTAAAATGAAGTATAAGGGATGTTTCCCATTCTCCTGCATGAGAATCACTCTCGGGAATATTTAATTCTTCTAAAACTGGCTTTAAAAGTTGAAAAATATCTGCTACAAAAATTTTAGTATCTTTATAAAAGTCAATAAAAGCTTCTGCAGTATCTACTAAATAGGCTATATGTGTACCTCCAGCATGTCCAGAAAGGATAAAAAAATTTTTAAAACCCTGGCGATAAAATTCAGAAAGAAGATTAAAAACAAGGGCTTTTAAAACCTCACCTTTTAGACTTAAAGTTCCAGGAAGTGGTTTTGTACTTCTACATAAACCATAATATAAAGGCGGAGCTACAAGAACTTTTATTTTTTTAGCTATAAGTTTACAAATTTCATATATTGTATAAAGGTCTGTTGCTAAGGGTAGATGAGGACCGTGAGCTTCGATAGATCCAATTGGTATTATTACTGTTTTGGTATCCTTTTTTAATTCTTCAAATTCTTTAGAAGTAATCTTTTCCATTAACATGCCAAATCCTCCTTAATTTGAAAAATGTTTTTAAGTGAATTATATTTATTTTTGCTATGAAAAAAAGAGTTTATATAAAAACTTTCGGTTGCCAGATGAATGAAAATGATACGGAGAAAATGTATATTTTGCTCTCAGATGAATATGAGCCAACTTCTAATCCTGAAGAAGCAGATTTAATTTTAATTAATACCTGTTCTGTAAGAGAAAAACCTCAATTTAAAGCTTTTAGTGAAGTAGGAAGATATAAATACCTCAAAAAAAAGAAACCAGATCTTATTATTGGAGTTACAGGTTGTGTAGCTCAACAAGAAGGTGAGAAATTAATTCAACGACTTACTTATATAGATTTAGTTCTTGGAACACAAGGATTTTATTTTATTAAAGAAGCTTTAGAAACACTCAAAAAAAATAAAAAACCTGTTATTTTTACAGAGCTTAAGCCTGACTTTAAACCTCCATTAATACTTGAGAAAGAGAACAAACTTTCTCTTGAAAATAAAAAAGTTACTGCTTATGTAACAATTATGCAAGGTTGTAACAATTTTTGTTCCTATTGTATTGTGCCTTATGTTAGAGGAAGAGAAATAAGTAGAAACCCTGAAGATATTCTTAAAGAGGTTGAGGAGTTAGTTAAAAATGGAGTTAGAGAGGTTACTCTTTTAGGACAAAATGTAAATTCCTATGGAATTAAAGAAAAGGACTATCCTGATTTCCCTGAACTTTTAAATATGATCTCTCAAATAGAAAATCTTTGGAGAATAAGATTTACTACAAGTCATCCAAAGGATCTTTCTGATAAATTAATAAAGGTTATAGCTGAAAATCCAAAAGTATGTAAACATATTCATCTACCTTTACAAGCTGGTTCAAATAAAATTCTCAAAAAAATGAATAGAAAATACACAAAGGAAGAATATCTTGAAAAGGTAAAGAAGTTAAAAGATGCAGTACCTGATATTGCTATTACTGCTGATATAATTGTAGGTTTTCCTGGAGAAAGTGAAGAAGATTTTAAAGAAACTTTAGAAATGCTTGAAAAAGTAAGATATCATGAAATCTTTTCTTTTAAGTATTCGGATAGACCTTTTACTCTCGCTCAGAAATTAGAAAATAAAATCCCAGAGGAAGAGAAAGAAAGAAGACTTAAAATAGTTCATCAGGTTCAAGCTAAAATAACTAAAGAAATTTATGAATCTTATGTAGGAAAAGAGGTAGAGGTATTAGTTGAAGGACCAAGTGTTAAAGACCCAAATATGTTAATGGGAAGAACCACAACCAATGTGATAGTTAATTTTAATACTCCTCGTTTAGATTTAAAAGGTGCTTTAGTAAAGGTTCTTATAAAAGAAGCTGGTAAACATTCTCTTAAAGGAGAATATTTGGAAACTTTAAAATTTTAATTTTTGCAAAATCTGCATAAATCTGCAAATTTTTATAAAATTTAAAAATCTTAAAGTCTTTTTATCTTTTAAAATTCAGAAAATTTTTCAGGCACAATTTTTGATTCTAATATTTAAAACTTAAACTTAGAGGAGGTGTAAGATGTTTAAAAAACTGAGTAAAGCTTTAGCTATTTTAGGAACTATGGGGGTTTTAGTAGCTGGAACTGTTTTAGCTCAAAATGAAACCACACCCCAACAAGGTCCAATGATGCGTCAGACAATGCCTCACCGTGGTCCGATGATGCGTCAAAACATGCCTCAAGTAGATCCGCAAAAGGCTCAAGCATTTTGTAAAGAAATAAGTCCTCAATGGCAAAAAATGTGGCAAATTAAAAATGAACTGCGTGGATTATGGAGTAAAACCCCACCTGATTGGACAGCCATTGAGAAAAAAGAAATAGAATTTATTAAAACTAAGCTTGAGATTGATAAAAAGGCTTACGAAATGGGTTTGCCTTATGGTCCAAGAGGCTTAAGATTAAGACAAATTTGTGGTTGGTAATTTAAAAAAATTTAGGAGCGGAAAAACTTCCGCTCCTAAAAATTTTTAGTTATAATTAAAAAATATGAAAACTTTTATTCTTTTAATTTCTTTTTGGTTATTTTTCTTTTTTCCTTTTTCAGTTAAAGCTGATAAATTTTTTCATTATCAATTTTTTGAAAGATACGATCCTAACACAGAAATTTTTATAAAGGGGAAAATTAAAAGAGTTTGGGTTTTGCCTAAGCAGGAGCTTGTAATTTTAGATGTAGAAAGAGAAAGAAAAATTTACAATGTAGTTGTTGGTCCTCTGTGGTTTGTGAATGAAGAAAACATTAGAATTGAACCTGGAGAGGAAGTATTTATAAAGGGTTCTAAATTTTTTTCAGAGGAAGGAGAGATCTTTATTCTTACTAAATCTTTATATTTTGTAAATAAAAACCAAGTTTATCATTTTAGAGATAAAGATTTTAAACCTTTATGGAAAAAGAAAAAATTAAAGGGCTTCTAAGTTATATTCTTTAATTTTATAATAGAGAGTTCTTAAAGAAATTCCAAGCAATTCAGCTGCTTTTTTCTTATTACCTCCTGCTTTTTTCAAAGCCTCTAAAATTGCTTTTTTCTCCATTTCTTTTAAACTTCCTGATATTTCTTTATCTCCATAAACTCTTTTTATATCAATAAATTCTAATTCAATATTAAGCTCCTTTCCTTTTGCTAAAATTAAATTTCTCTCCAGTATATTTTCGAGTTCTCTTATATTACCAGGCCAGGGATAATTTTTTAAAATTTCTTTTGATTTTTTACTTAATTTTAAAGGCTCCTTTCCCATTTTTTGAGAAAGTTTATTTATAATATATTCAGCAATTTTTAAAATAGCCTCTTTTCTTTTCCTTAAGGGTGGAATAATTATAGGAAATACATTAATCCTAAAATAAAGATCTTCTCTAAATTTACCCTGTTTTACTAACTCTAAAAGATCTCTATTAGTTGCTACTATAAATCTTGCATTTGTTTTTATAGGAGTAAGTCCTCCCAGTCTTTCAAAAGTTTTGTCTTGTAAAACCCTTAAAAATTTTGCTTGTACTGTTAAATTCATTTCTGCTATTTCATCAAGAAAAAGTGTTCCATCTTTTGCCATTTCTATTTTTCCAGATTTAGACTTAATTGCTCCTGTAAAGGCTCCTTTTTCATATCCAAAAAGTTCAGATTCTATAAGGGTTTCAGGAATGGCAGCACAATTTATTTCTACAAAATTACCCTTTCTTCCACTTAAAAGATGTATAGCTCTTGCAATAGCAGATTTTCCTGTTCCTGTCTCTCCGTAAAGAATAACTGTTGTTTCTATAGGAGCAACTTGCAAAATTTTTTCGTAAATATCTTCAATTCCAGCAAATAAAATTTCAAAAGGAGGAATTTCAAAAGGTTTTTCAATAATTTCGGTTTTTTTAGTAGTAGGTAATAATTTCTCAATTAAAGATAAAAAATCTTCTGGACTTGATAAAGGTTTAGTTATATAATCAGCTGCTCCTTTTTTCATAGCTTCTACTGCTGAGGGAATAGTTCCATATGCTGTAATTACTATAAAGGGAATATTTGGAAAAATATTTTTAGCTTTTTCTAAAAAGGCTATACCATCCATTTTAGGCATCTTTAAATCTGTGATAACGAGTTGAGGATTAAAGTCAGGCAGTTTCTTTAAGGCAATTTCTGGATCATCATAAATCTCTACTTTATATCCTCCCTCTTCTAAAATAGTTTTTAAAAATAGGGCAAAAGAGTTATCATCTTCAACTATAGCAATTCTGGAATAATTAGACATACTTTTGTTCCTTCCCCCTCTTTACTTTCTATCTTAAACTTTATATTTAGGGCTTCACATAGTTTTTCTACTATTGCTAAACCAAGTCCAGAACCTTTAGGTTTTGTAGAAAAGAAAGGTTCTGTTGCCTTAAGTAAAGTTTTTTCATCCATTCCTGTACCATTATCTATAATTTCAAATTTAATTTTGTCCTCCTTTTTTTCTATATTTAATTCTATATTTTTCTGATTTTTAGGACTCTCCAATACTGCATCCACTGCATTTTGTAAAATATTGGTAACTATTTCTTTTAACTTATCTTTATCACTTTTTATCTTTATTTCTTGATTAAGATTTAGCTTAAAAATTATTTGTGGATAATTATTTTTAAATCCCATCAAAATTTCTTCAATCAATTCTTTTAAAGAAAATTCGGTAGGATAAATTTTAACAGGATTGGTATAAAGAAGCAGTTCATCTGTAAGCCTTTCAATTCTTAAAGCTTCATTAACTATTATTTTAATAGGATCTTTCAATTTATCTTCTACCTTATTCATTAAATATTGAGAAAATCCTTTGATACTTCCAAGAGGATTTCTTATTTCATGAGCAAGAATTTTGGTCATAAGAGATATACTTTCTAACTCTTTAAATTTTATTTGCATTTCTTCAACTTTTTTAATAATTAAAGTTCCTAAGACTCCAAACAAAATAAGTCCAAAGGAAGCTAATATTTTTATTCCTACAAAAATTTTAGCTTTCCTTACTATTACTTGAGCAGGATAAGTATGTAAAGCTACTCTTAAAATATAATAAATTCCGTGGGGAAAATTGATTTTAAAATCACCTACAAAAACTTTTTCTAAAGTTTCAAGGGTTAAATAATGATAGTAAGGATAAGAAGAAACTTTTTTAAGTTCAATTTTTTTACCTATAAGCTCTGGATTGGAATGTAAAATAATGTGTCCTTTTTCATCATAAAGACTTATGAAAGCAATTCCTTCCCATTTTTCATTAAGTATTATTTCAGAAAAAATTCCATAATCCAAATCTTTTAATTCATCAATTTCTATGGATTGTAAAAAACTTTGAATAGTTATAGCTATTCCCATAGCTTGCATTTTTAAAGCATTTTCTGCTGCTATTTTTGTATTTTTATAAGTAAAAAAGGCACTTATAATTAGAACTGCAGAAGATACTAAAACTACAGTCCACAAAATGAATATGGACCAGAGATTTCTATATTTAGAAAAAAATTTATATATTTTTTGGCTTTTCATAAAATTTCCTTTTATCCTTGCTAAAACTAAAAAATATTTTATATTATTTTTAAGCTATTTTAAGATGCGCCCGTAGCTCAATCGGATAGAGCATTGGACTACGAATCCAAAGGTTGCAGGTTCGAGTCCTGCCGGGCGCGAATTTTGTTGTTATTCCGGGACATATTCTCCTAAATAAAGAAATTGGCTGATATTTTGAGGATCACTCAATTGAGGTGCTATAGAATCTGTTATACGTTCCATCTTTCTTTTTGCATATAGAAACGCCTCTTTAATAGAAACATAACCGTTTCTATCTCCCAGTTTTATATCAGCAAAGAGGTAGCTTTCCGGTTCTTCAAAGGCTTTAAAAAATTCCCTGGTTGGATGATGAGGTATTGAGGTTTGATTTTCACTGCTTGAGGTAAAAATTACTCTGGGAGATTTTCCACTTTTTAAAAATTTAATAGCTGAACCAGAATAGCAGGCATGAATTCCTATTATTATTGCCCTTGCATGAATTTCATCCAGCCATTTATTAAGTTTTTCATAACTCAGGCTTTCTTTATAAAGAAAAATTTTACCCTTTTCTCCATGAGAAATAAAGAAAAGAAAAACAAAATCATTTTTATTTGCTTTTCTTGCTATTTTAAAAAGAGCCTCCTTAAAATTATAAATGGTTGCTTTATTTCCCTCTAATTTTATTATGTTTTCAGAGGGTATTTTTTCTTTTAAATTTAAAAATTTTGCTATTTTTGATACTGGAGTTTCATAAATTTTCAATTTTTGTTTTTTAAAAATTGGAATATGCAGTGGATCAATTAGTATAACATATCGATAATTTGGTATTCTGGGATCAGTTAAAGATATGTGTTCTTCAAAATAATCACTCAATCCATCACCATCTTTATCTGTTTTAAATTCTTGTTCCCTGCCAAGTTCTCCTTTTACATTTTCGAAAAAAGAAAAAAGAAATGCATAAATGAATAATATAAAAAGCAATTCCAAGATAAAAATTTTATTTACTTTTATTTTATAAAGTAATTTTTCCATTCCTTTTTATAAATTTCTTTTCTTTTTTCATAAGGAATAAATCTAACACCGAGAGTTTCAAAGATTTCTTTTTCTTTAGTAGTTATTAATTCTCCTGTATCTCGATTAAAAA
>Ga0272449_1000602_pt1 | contig 41839 bp, 38 predicted proteins | sample YNPCB0241_FD_198679 | JGI IMG/M metagenome (GOLD analysis project Ga0272449, IMG submission 198679) | Hot spring sediment microbial communities from Yellowstone National Park, WY, United States - YNP-CB-024-1 | ecosystem: Environmental > Aquatic > Thermal springs > Hot (42-90C) > Sediment...
CTATGAATGATGAAATCTAAAAATTTATTTATTTTTTCTATTTTGGTTTTCATAATATTTTTATTAAAAATTAACCATTAATATTATTCTCTTTATGATTTTTTTCAATCTCTTCACATCTTATTGGATTATATCCCATTTTTACTAAAGTTTCATAAGGTGCTGCAATTACTAAACATTCCTTATCTCCCCTTCCTTGACATTTTGGTTGAACTGCTTCTATGTTAAGATCTTGCATAACATAGGACCATATGCCTGCGATACCACCTTCAGAAAAAATATAGCCTAAGCCATTTTTAGAACAAACTATATAGTCTTTCATTTTTAGTTTAAAAAGTCTTTTGCTGTAGTTTATTTTGTGTGTTAATTTGCCATATGAAGAAATAGCTTCTATATATCTTACTAAAAAATATGCGGATTGTAGTATATTATTTTTAGTTGCTGAGCTGATATTAATAAATTTTGAGAGATTTGAGTAACTATAACCAAATTTCTTTCCAATAGAATAAAGTGTTTTATCTTCTTTTTTAAGAGAATTTTCTAAATTTATTATAAAATTTTCATTAAGCAATATTTCTCTCAAATAGATATCTTTTCGCTGACCTACACGCTCACAAATAAATGCTGGATTATCTATTATCTCAAATTTTGGAAAATAAATATTTCTAAGATACCAGTTTATAATTTTGTCTTTTATTTTCATAAAATCCCGAAGAGTTTTGCTGTTATAATTATTAGAAAAGCTGCGAAATATATTTCAGAATCTGCTATAACATCATAAAGCAGAATTTTATTTATTTTTCTTTTGTACAACTCATAATAAATCATATTATAAAAAACAAGTCCAATTAAGGAATAAGCAACTACTGGCAGTAATTTAAAAATAACAAAAATTATAAGCAAGAAACCGGAAAATATATTCAAAATCTTTAGCAAAAATAAAGTTTTTTTAACACCTATTTCTACTGGCAATGTCTTAATACCTTTTACTTTATCTCCAGAAACATCACGAATATCGAAAAATATAGAATTTATGAAATCTCTTAAGAATACAAATAAAAAGAATGAAAACACTGTTGTGTTAAAAGTATTCAACGAGGCTGCAACAAGAATGACAGAAGAGGCCCATAAAATACCTATAATTAAACTCTTTATTAGAAAAAATTTTTTAACTCGGTCATAAAGTAAAATGATAAAAAATGGTAAAACGGTTAGTAACATTACTAAAATATTATAAAGAAAAGCCAATAAAACCGCAAATATATAAAAAATAATTGATAAATATAAAAGTAACTTTCCATATTTTAACGCGAATTCAACTCTTTCTGGGTAGTTTATTTTGTCACTCTCTTCTATCCCCATCCGATTTAGATTATAAACAAAGAACGTAATAAAGAAAATTATTAACAGAGAAAAATTAAATTTTAAACCTAGCAATATAAATGTTATAACTCCCCAGAAAGTAGCTGCTATTGAAATGTGAAGTGATGAAAAAAACCAAAAAATGAAAAACTTCCTAAAAAAATTATTTTTCATATAATAGATTATATTATTTTGTATTAAAAAATTTACATTTTGGTTGAACTGCTTCTATGTTAAGATCTTCATGGGCTTTGATATATTCTAATGATGCTTAATAAGAAATTTTAAAATTCACATTATCAACTTATCATTCTTTTTATGAAGTCTACAATGCTTTCAATTTTTATTCTTACTTGATCTGTTGTGTTTACATCTCTTATTGTTACAGTATTATCTTCTAAGGTTTGGTAATCTATTGTTATGCAAAATGGTACACCAATCTCATCTGCCCTAGCATATCTTTTTCCAATACTTCCTGACTCATCATATAAACAATCAAAATCTTTTCTTAAAATTTTATAAACATCTTTAGCTTTTTCTGGCAAGCCATTTTTAGAAACAAGAGGAAAAACAGCAACGCTATAAGGAGCTATTTTAGGTTCAAAAGAAAAATAGCTCCATTCTCTATCATCTTTAAATGCATGCATCATAACACAAAACAATGTTCTATCAATTCCTTGAGAAATCTCCCAGACATGAGGAATTATTTTTTTATTATCTATTAGAATGCTTAGATCTTTTCCACTAATTTCAGAATGTGATTTTAAATCATGGTCTGTTCTATAATGATTTGCAACAATTTCAATCCATCCTATTGAAGTATAAACCTCACAATCAAATGCAAGCTTAGCGTAAAATGGCCTCTCATTTTCTTCTTGTTCTCTAAACCTTATAGCACTTAAAGGAATCCCTAAGCTATTTACAAACTCCTGAACTTTTGCTAAATAATAACCAAAAAGCTCATTATCTATTATATTATTTTTTATCAATTCTTCTAAGCTCATTTTTTCTGCTTCTTTTTTTCCTGCTCTTAGAATATTTAATTCAACATTTTTTACTTTCTCGAAATTTTCAAATTCTTTTATAGAAGGATCAAAAAATATTTCTGCTTCTGCTTGTGTGAATTCTCTTTGTCTTAGTAATCCTTGTCTTGGAGAAATTTCATTTCTAAAAGATCTTCCTATTTGGGCTATCCCAAAAGGAAGCTTTGGTCTCATTGCTCTATAAATATTCAAAAAATCCACAAATATTGATTGACATGTTTCTGGTCTTAAATAAGCTGTTTCTCTTTTTTCACTTGCTCCTACTCCAAGTTCAAACATCATATTAAAGAATCTGGTATTCATTAATTCTCCTTTACACTTTATGCATCTCAAATTTTTCTCTTTTATTATTTTGTCAAATTCCTCTTCATTTGTTCTTTCTGGAATAAAAATTCCAAGAGTTTCATAAATTAGTTGGTCTGCCCTATAAAGAGAATTGCATTTTTTGCACTGAACAATAGGGTCTGAAAATCCTTTTAGATGTCCAGAAGCGACAAAAACATCTTTCGGCATTATGTTTGTTCCTTCTATCTCATAAAATCCTTCTGATTTAATAAAAAATCTCCTCCACTCTTCTTCAATCTTCTTTTTTAAGAGAACACCCACAGTACCATAATGCCAAAATCCGCTTATAGGCTTATATATTTCACAAGATTGATAAAAAAATCCTCTCTTCTTAGCTATTTTTATTATTTTATCAAATCTCTCTTTTGACATAATATCAATTCTCTCTTTTGACATAATATCAATAATTTCATTAAACTTAAAAATTTAGAAAATTATAATTCTTATTGGTGATGTGATGAAATTAGTAGGAAAGGTGACACACTTTTATCCAAAAATAAGTGTGGCTGTGGTTGAGGTTTTGGATGATATAGCAGTAGGAGATGAGATCTTAATAAAAGGAAAGACAACAAACTTTACACAAAAGATTGAATCAATGCAAATAGAACACAATTCAATTAAAAGTGCTAAAAAAGGTGATTCTATAGGCTTAAAAGTTTTGGAAAGGGTAAGGGAAGGTGATGAGGTTTATAAGCTTTAAAACTAAATCCTTCCTTTCATAAATGCTTTAAAAACATAAACCATTTTTTCAAGTTTTGAATTAAGAGATTTTATATTTTTAGAGTTATCAATGATAACATCATAAAATTTTTTAGATAATGGATTTATCCCATATATTTCCTTATACTTTTTTAAGTCACTTTTATCTCTTTCTTTTATTTTTTTCAATGCCTCTTCATATTTTATATTATCCCTTTTTGCAACCCTTTTTGCTCTAATTTTTAATGGACAATCAACATAAATTCTAAAGCAATTTATTTTTCTTTTTTTAATCAATTCAGTTGCAACATAGCTTGTTAATCTTCCATCTATTACAACATTTCCTTTTTTCAAAATCTCTTTTGTTCTTTTTTCTATAATTAAATCAATATTCTTTTCTCTTGTTCTACAAAAATCTTCTAAGCTTTTATTAGAATTTTTTGCAAATTCTCTGAATAATTCTCCTGCTGAATAATGTTTTAGTTTTAATTTTTTTGCAATAAATTTTGCAACGTAAGTTTTTCCAGATCCAGAAAGTCCTGAAACAGTTATAGATATTTTTTTCATAATTTTTTAATTAGAATGAATTCATTTAAAAAGTAATAATTTGAATGTTTTCATTTCTTTTAATAAATATCCAAGAAATGTTGAGATAAAATTTTCTATATTAGCTTGTGAATTTCGGTAAGAATTCATAATCAAATATCTTAATAACAGCTTCTTTATCTGGATTCATACTTCTTTTTGGCACAACATCGCTAAAAGCTTTTCAATTTTTGTGTCAGTAAATATTTTTAATTTTAAAAATTTATTTATTTTCTGACTTTTTTGAAAAATGTTTTAAAATTTCTGAAATTATTATGTAGAAAGATATTACTCCAAACAAAATTATAATCGCAGCTAATTGGAATGGTGTTAATAATATATTGTTTTTTATCTCTTCCTCTAATTTAATCTTTAATTGCTCTATATCAGATAAATTCCCTTTTAATAATTCTATTTCATTTTCAATTTTTGAAATTTCAGAATTTCTCTCGCTCTCTTCATTCTTTAATTCTTCTAACTTAGATTTTAGTGATTGAATGGTTTCATTTTCTGAAATTATTGTTTTATACATTTCTGAAATTGTTTTGTTTAATTCATTTAATCTTGTAATATTTTCTACATATATCCTTCTCATGCTTTTTTGCATTCCATCGTATCTCATATTTATTTGCTCTTGATATAATATTCTAAAATCTTTTGGATCTGTTAAGTTTACAAATATTACTTTATCAAAAGCGTATGCAAAGCTAATTGAAAATAATAGAGCTATAACAAAAAATTTATTCTTCATTCTTTTCACCCCCTCTTCTTAAAATTATTATCAAAACTATTAAAACAACAAACATTAATGCAAAAATTTGAATATTTAGTGGCGAAATCAAAAAGTTTTCTTCTATCTTTTTTATTAACTCCCTTTTTTCATTTTCCTTCTGATTTATGTTAGCTTCAAGTTCTGCTTTTTCTTTCTTTTTCTCCCCTATTTTTTCATCAAGCTCTGCTATTTTATTTTTTGTACTTTCTATCTCATTCAAAGTAGTTTCATGTTCTTCTTTTATTTTATTTAATTGATCTTCTAACAAGCTCAATTCATATAAAAGCTCTTCTTCTTTTGTTCTATCTTCAACAAAAAGTATATCATATACTGGATATTCTGTCCAATCCACAACAATATTTCCGTTTACATCTTTTAGATAGATTTCAATCATTTCTTTTTTAGAATCATAACTCCAAAAGACATTTGTTGAACTAAATACACTTGTTGGCCTTTTTTGTGAATAGATAAATAATCTTTCACCGCTTCCTGAGAAATGTAGTCTAAGTTGTTTATTAATTTTATAATATGTTGTATTTTCTGGCAGTATTATGAGGCCAGAACTTTCCGGAAGTATTAAAAATCCTCCAATCTTTGCATATGTCCAAGATTCATTTGCTTTTATATATGGATTAAATGTAATCCAAATTCCATACCTAGCATTTATGTAAACCTCTGTTTTTTTGCTTTCTCCTCTGTTTGTAACATTTCCTATTTCAAGTTCTAATCCATTTTTTGTTATATATTTTTTTACAAAATATTCCATATCTTTATCTAAAACAACAAGGCTATTTTTCTCTATAGTTTCGGCTCTCAATGCTTCTTCATATATTCCTATAGAAGTTTTTGTGTGAAATATTGAAAGTAGAGCTATAGAGGTTAATATTCCTAATATTAATATTACATCTTCCTTTCTCATATTTCATCTCCTCTTTTTTCTTATTCTTGATGTTATAACAACAATAATTGCTATACCAAAAAGTATATATGCAATTATGAAAGGGTTTCTTAAAATTAAAGCAAACAGTCCAGTAGGTGCTATTGGTAATGTTGTGGTTGTTATTGTTGTTAAATTCTCAGGAATTTCAATTGTTGTCGTAATTATTTCCTTTTTCATAACTTCAAGAGAGATTGGAGAGCTTAAATTACCGCTTTTAGCTATCAAAGTAAAATTTCCTTCTTCTTTCAAAAAGATATCGAAAGAAAAGGTTTTTTTATCTCCCTTATAAAGATTTTTTAGCGAAGCCGTTTTATTCTCCCAAGGTGTTTGTAAACTTATAGAAATCTCAACAGGCTCACAAGTCGCTTTTAATATGCTAATATTAATTGGAACATTTAATGATTCATTTAAATATCCACTCAATTTTGATGGTGTTGATATTGTATAATTTAATTCACATGTTGGTCTAAAATATCCTCCTGTAGCTGGACTAGGAGCTCCACCTCCTCCGCCTCCTGTAACTCTTTCGGAGCAAATCCCTCCTACACAATAACCAGAAGAGCATGCAACATCATATTCACAATGCTCTCCCAAACCAAGCCTATTAACAGAAAGGTTTAACTCTTTACTTCCTCCGCTTCCAATATCCAAAAGACCAGAAGCATTAATTCCAGCAACTTTTAAATATACTTTGCCTTCAGCACTAAAATCCAAAATATAATATGCCTTTCCGCCATAAAGAAATGTTGTCCTATTTGCTATTAAATTTCCTTGTGCATCATAAACACTTACTACAACTCCACTAGGTGCTGCAACTCTATCCATTTCTACAGTGCCCCAAAATGAAACAAGAGCAGCGTGAGAAATATTAGAAAATATTGTAAACAATATAAAAAAACCTATGCTATTTAAAAATTTTTTCATAATTATTATCACCCTATTTCATCTTTATATAATATGGTAAGCTTTTATCGTCTTCAAAGGTTTTTAATGTGTTTAAAAACTCTGGCCTTGTTGGATCAAATGATTGCCATTCTGTTCCGTTGTAATAAAATATAACTTCATATTGCCCATCTATTGACGCCAAAACATTTTGTATGCTAAGGTTTGTTATCCCTGCATCTATTAACATTCTCTTTGGAAGGAAGAAGTAATACCACTTGTCAACAAACATTGGAATTAATGGTGTATTATAAGGATTTAGTAGTATCTGTTCTTCTGGATGTACAACAACTTCAATTAAATATTTTTGTGATGTTATATTTCCTTCTTGTCCTAAGCAATCTTTTGCATATGCCTTTATTGTAATGTTCTTTGGAGCTTCTTCGCAAAGGCTACAATTTATAAAGTTGCATAAATTAAAGGTTAGAGTTGAATTGCATTGTCTTGTCATAAAATCTGTACAATTTGTTTCATTACATATGGAATAATAGCATTCTGAAACGCAATGATCTATATCCTCAACAAATATTGTGAAATTGGTTACGGTTTTTGTAATGTTGAATGGAGATGTTATTTTTGTAACTGGTTTTGTATTATCAAGATAATTTATCTCATATTTTATATCTTCTTTATTTCCTGCATTATCAATGCTATAATACTCTATTCTTACATATCCATCAGGCAAGCCAATAATATTGAAAGGTGTTGTATATTCAGTCCAAGATGTATTGCATTCAGATGTTCCTGAGCAATATCTGTAATATGTTTTGTTAACTCCAGCAAGAACATCATTTGCTGATAAAGATATTTGTGTTGAAGAGTTTATTGTATAGCAATTTATATTGCATGTTTGTGGCTCGCATTTTGGATTTCCTAGTGATTTTTCTGTTGTTGGTGGGGTATTATCAACAGTTACATTCTGGCATTTCTCTGTTTCTTCATTTCCAAGCTTATCCTTTGCTTTGAAACATATTCTATGTTCTCCTTCTTGTTGGATTGTGAATGGTTGTGAATATATTGTCCAATTTCCATCATTAATCTTATAAAATATCTTATCTAATCCAACTCCACCTGAACAACCTTTATCTGTTGAAGTAAGAGATATTTTTGTTGAGCTTGTTATATAATCCTTTCCTCCAAAAGAATAAAATGGTGCTCCATAAGTTTTGTTTGTTTCTGGGGCTTCTGTATCTACTTTATAATATTGCTCATGTAGTTGTTCCTTATTTCCTACAACATCCTCACAATAGTATTGTAAAGTATGATTAGAATCTTCTGGAAAAGAAAACTCTACATAAACTGTTTTTGAGTTATTACTCAAATTAAATTTAGTCCAATCTCCATCATCAACTTTATAAGCCCAATACAGCGTAACATTTTCAAAATTGTCTTCGCATTTCAATGAAATTTTTGTGTTTTTAGTTATCCATGTAAATCCATCTCCTTGAATCTTAGGATCTCCGACAATCTTTGTTGTTACTGGTTTTTCTGTATCGCAGTTTCTTTTGTTTCCTGTGTCTATCCATCTTTCATTTGTTATAGAATAGTTACATCCATTGCTACAATAATAATCTCTATAAACTTGCTTCAATTGCTCTTTTTCTTTGCAAATGCCTGTTGTCTCAACCCATCTTGTTTCTGTTGTGTTATACCAACCATCATAAGAATCGCAATTCTCTGTTAAATAGGAACATAAACAATTATCTGTACATGTTCCGTTATAATTCCAAACATTTCCTACACATTTATTTGGGCAATCACCACAACTTTCACATTCTGCTCCACAATAACCCTTTTCACAATGATATCCACAGTCTACACTTTTATTAACACATCTTCCTTCATGCCATGAATTTACTTTATGATCAGAGCATTCTTCGCACCACTTGCATTTATCCTGATATAAGTTGCATGTATCTTTAACAGCAATTTCTTCACATGTTGTATATTCTACTTCTAATTTTACAAGATCGTGATAAGTATATCCTCCACCACCATAATCATGTGCCTGGAATTGTATTCTGAAATTATTGATTTTTTCAGATGTATTCAAAATATTTGTTAAATCAATTATTTCTGTTTTGTCTATCTCGCTTCCCGATAAATTCAAATTTAGAATATTCCAATTTGTTCCATTCCACAATTTTAATCTTGCACCAAGAATGTTGTGGCAATTGTCTTGATGCCATTCAAAATATAATTTAACTTTTTGAATTATAACATCGGCTGGAAGATTTGCAGAAAAATTAAATTCTATATATAAACTATCATTAAAATAGTGTTGAAACCATCTTTCTGTAGAGTTATAATATGTATTATCACTTTCTGAAATTTTTCGAAGATCTTGTAGAGTAAGCTGATAAGCTGGTTTGTTAGATGCAAGTCCGCTTGTATCTAAAGCAGAGCTTGGAATATAATTAATAATAGTAGCAAAGCTTAAGCCCGATAACAAAACAATAAATACAAAGGTTAATGAAGTTAAAATCTTCTTGCTCATCTTTTACCACTTCTCAATAAAACTATTGAGATAATCTTTAAATTATTAATCCCGATTACCTTTGTATTACAGCACAAATACCCAAAATTTTTCATTTTTTCAGCACCTTTTCAAGCTTTTAACACCATTAAAGTTTTTGTTTTTCTTTAGCCACTCTTTATATTTTTTATGAGCTTCTTCTACTGCACGCTTTTCCAAAATATTATTTACAAAGTAATATGTTGAGACCAAAAATGGAATTAAGAGCAATAATGCTATGATATAATTTTGATATTGATAAATTCCGATAGCAAAACCTGTTGGTGATTTTTTGTTTGTCGGTGTTTCATTTAATGTTTGATTTAACAATATATCATAAACTTCATCAATTTCATTATCTTCATAAATTACTCTAGCTATTATTGAAAATATTCCTGTAGAATTTTCTGGATATTTTAAATAAAATGAATAAGACTTTTCTTCATCCTTTAAGATGCTATCCATATAATAATTTGGTTCTATTGTCCATCCTTCTGGGGTTAGTAAAATAAGTTTTATGTTGGTAGGAGACCCGAAATTTCTTATTTTAACATTTGATAAAAGATTTGTTTCGTTTTTGTTTATTTCAAATAATGTTATATTTATTATTGGTTTTTCTTCATAGCTTTCATTAATATTAGACCCGATTTTATGCTCAACTTCTTTTACACTTAAGTTAATTGTTTTACTACATAATGTTGAAGAAGAATCATAGATTGTCAATGTTATTTTATAATCTCCTTCCTTTTCTGGTTTTAAAGAAAATCTGAATGTTGCATTTGAGTTCTCGTTTATCTTATTAAATTCATCCATCACATAAAACCAACTTGAATTTATTCCTGAAATAATAAGTTTGACATTATATAAAGCAACATTTCCAACATTTTTTGTATTTATGTTGAATGTTCTTTGATCACTCTTGTTGATTAATATATCGTTCGGAAAACTGCATTCCAGTCTTTTGAAAATTGAAGAGTATGAAGATGATGTAGTTGTTTGACAGGGGTTACAAGGACCTCCACAATCAATTCCTTCTTCTCCTTGATTTTTAATTCCATCATTACAAGTTTCTATTTCAATTACACCAGAGTTTCTTAATCCTGAAACCTTGTAATATCCATTCTCTATTAAACAAGAGTATTTTGCATTATTTATGTTGTAAATTGAGCCATCACATTTTATCAAAAATTCATTCTCACTATTACAATTATTACTAATTTCATTTATGTTTGATATCTCAGAATCTTTTATGCAAACTGTATTAGTATTTAAATTTCTTTTTAACCAAATTGTTTTGCTTTGATTTACAATATCAGAAGATTTTAATCCAGAAACAATTATAAATCCTCTTGAATTATTCTCTTGTATCCTTATGCTTACATTTTTTAAGTCTAAATTACTTTCATTAAAATTGAAATAAAATTCCAAAACCTTTCTTGAAGTTTCAGGATTTATTACAGATACTTTCCTTACACCTGAAAATGTTTTGTTTATTTCGCCATCATCAACAAGCAAATAAACATAATTGCTTCTATTTCCGATAAATAATTGTGGAGCATTCGAAACCAAACCATTTGGTCTTATTCTTGTTTCATTTGTTTCAATAAATGTGTAATTTGAAACATTAAAGATACAGTCGTTTAATCCACAATAATACTCCCTATATTCTTTTTTAATTAATTTTCTTTGTGTCGTGTAATTTATATCATTCCAAATAAATTCATCTGAATCATACCATCCTGTTAATTGAGAACAATCTGCTTCTATAGAGCTACAATTTTCATTAACGCATTCCTCTTTTTTTAATATATCACCATCACAATATGCATTACAACCTTCTTTATTTCTTGTTTCATTTGTTTTTATTTCTATAAATTCTTCTATGGTATATTTGCATCCTTCTAATGAGCAATAATAACTCCTTTTTTCCTCTCTTATTATTTTTCTTTGTGTACAACCATTTCCTTCATTTTTCCATAGCGTTAAATTGTACCATCCATTATTTGCAAAGCAATAATTATGATTTAATTCATGTATACATTCGGCATTTTCTGAATTACAATAATCTATTGTGCACTCTATATTATCATCACAAGATTTTTGAGAACAAGAGCAACCGTTAGAATCTACTTTCTCATTTTGTTGAGTGTTTGGGCACAGATCATTTCTATCTTTAATATTATCTCTATCCTCGTCATCTATGATCCATTTAACAGCCCTTAAAAACATATCTTTAGCTTCATTTGTCCAATAAAGAGAATATGTGACACCAAAGAAAACAATTCTTTCTTTATTTATTTTATTGTTATATAAATTTGAATTTGCTTCTGCATAAGCTATAATCCTTGTTTTTGATGTCTCGCTATTTACTGCAACAGGAATTAAATTTGTTTTAAACTCATCTAATCCACTAATTGTTTTTGATGGAGAGAAATGGACATATACATAACCAGAATAATTATTTGATATGAAGTGACTTCCTGTAATAAAAACATTTTGATTTGATGATGAAAATATGTTGCTCATCCCTCCGGATTTAACCCATCCCCATTCTGTTAATGGAGCACAACCTATCGCAACTGTTGGTTTTTCATTTACAGGTAAATTCTTTGCAAAATCTCCTAAATTGTTGTTTGTAAAGCATTCTTTCTCTATAACAATTAAAGCACTATAATTTGAAAAATCTGAAATGGAATCAAAAAGAGTAACATTGTATCCTGAATTATTAAGCAAACTTATAACAGGTGCTTCATGAATTGGATCTAAATAGCTTGAGTTTTTCACAATTACTGCAATATTAAAGCCAAATGAAATATTTGCAAGAAAAACAAAAAACATTAACACAAGAATAGAATTCTTTTTCATCCATTGCTTTATCTTTCTTCTTGCTGGTGATTCTTCTCTTCTCTTTTTGAGCCAAATTAATAACGCTACTATTAAAATTATAATTGCTATTACAATCTCCGTTTTATGTGCAATTAACATTCCTAATGGTGTTTGCGATTGTGGTGTTGATGGTATAATTGAAGATGTTGTTGAGCTTTGATTTGCAATTATTATAATCTCTGATGCCAAAGCTAATGGGGTTAAATTCTTTTCTTTTGAATAAAATATGAAAATTATTTCACTTGTATATTCTCCAGGATTTTTAACAGGTATTACAAAATCTATTTTCTTTGACTCATTTGGCTCTAACAAAAATTCATTTAAGCTCAAAACAATACTTTCATAAAAATCTCCAATCCTTTGAGTTTTTACAACAACTTTATAAGGATTTTGATTTGAAACCTCTACCCATCCAGTTAAGTTGCAAGGTGCTTCACATCTTAAAATCATTCTTGGCGGTCTTATAGAACCTATTATACTTTCACTTCTTTCATTACTAAAGTTCTCATTAATTTCTTCATTACTTCCAAAAATAGCAAAGAATGAAAATCCAGGAGTTTTTGCCTCATATATATAATTATCATTTGTTTCATTCACAAGATTTGTTTCTAAAGGATTCCACTTACTTTCATTATATCTCATCAGTAAAACTTTTTTGAAATTATTAGCCCAAGATTTTTGAACTTCAAATGTTATTGTTGCAGTATCAATACTCAAATTTTCAGCTCTTATCTCAAAATATTTAAAAACATTATTCAATCTTTCAGGAACTTCTGATTCATTTACTGTTTTTATTATTATCTCTGCCCTATTCACATTTTCTCTTGAAATTAAAGAAATCTTTTTTATTTCAATATTTTCTGAAATTATTGCTTCGCTTTTTGTATTCTTAGCTATATTGCCTAATATCTTTTTTATCTCTTTAGAGCTTACTGAAAATGATTCTGAAGAACTAGAACCTCCTCCAGAAGAATAGCTAGAACCTCCAGAAGAACCTCCTCCATAATTTTGAGGAATTGTTGTTGATGTTGTTGTGGTTGTTGGTATTGTGGTTGTAGTTGTTGAATATGAAACATTGGATGGAATTGTTGTTGATGTTGTTGTGGTTGGTGAATTTCCTAAGATTGTTGTAGTTGTTGGTATTACGGTTGATGTGGTTGTAGTTGTTGTCGAATTATAATTTCCTATATACAAAACTCTTGTTTCAGATAAATTGTAATTTTTACCATCAAATGATTTAACACGCCAATACCATTTTCCATCATTCAAAGAAACTTTCTTATAATTTTTTAAAGTTGAATATGCTGAAGATGAAGAAAAGCTCGGATTGTTGCTTATTTCCAAAATATATGCTATTGTTTGGCTATCACTATCTGTTGAATTGCTCCATTCAAAAACTACATCTACTCTGCTTTGATTAATTAAACTTTCATTAAGAGGAGAGATAAGCTGAGGTTTTGAAGGAGGATTTTGATTTTGTGCATTTCCTGTAGAATTTGGAAAAACTATTATATCGCTTCCTACGCCAACAGAAAATCCATCTGCTGAAAAGGATGCAGAAACATAAAGCTCATATTCTTTTGCTTCCCAGATGAATATCTTATAATTTACAATTTTGTTTTCATTTGGTTGAAGAGTAAAATTATCAATCTCAACATCAACATTATTGCTAGAAGACATGAAAACTTGTACTGAGATATTATTATTATTTTTAACAATTACACTTCCGTTTACAATATTTATTTGATTTAATGTTATGTTCGGATAATAAATTGCCCTTGCGGGTTGTATGCTTCCTTCAAGTCCAAAGGAAATGCCTATTAAAAATAATAGGTAAAATATTGAAAGTAACGGAAAGCCAATTCTGTTCTTTTGTGCTATCGAAAAGTGGTTACCAATATTCATAATATTCATTAAATAGTAGTAAGATTTAAAAATGTATTCTGTATTTTTTAGGTAATTTTATTGTAATACAAATTTAAAAAATGAAAAGAATTTTTAAATGAAAATTTGAAATAAGAAACAAAAAATAAAAATCTGAGATGAGAAATTGAAAACCTAAAGCTTTATTTATGTTTTTGTTGCATTTGCATACAACTTTATGAAATATCCTGCATTCTTATTTACTTGCCATTCCTCCCCTACATTCAATCTTCTCTCAGAAACCTTCCATGTATATTTCCACAACTCTGCCCTACAATGATTTGTTCTGTAAATTGTAGAATCAACAGTAAAGCTTTCAGGACATTTTACTTTCCAGCTTTCTGCAACCTTCAATTCTATTGTTCCGTCTTCTCTTATTTCTTGCTCGCAATCTTGTGGACAGCTTGTTGGCGTTTCTCCTTTATCCCATTGACAAACTCCATCACCGCAATGTTGTTCCCATGGTTCTGGTGCGTTTCCACTCATACAATTATAGAACGGTAAAAATGTTGTCCTTGCACAACTCAAAACAGATTGCACAAAATTCTGCAATGCTTCCAATTTATTCCATATTCCTTTAATTTCATTTTCAATCCTTGTTTTCCATCCGTTTAAATCCAATATTGTTCCTTCAAGAGTACTTATTCTTGATTTCAAATCTCCTACTTCATTATTTAATCTTGCGTTTTCATTTTGCAAATCAATGAGTTTGTCTTTTAATCTCTTAACATCCACTCCAAGATGTTTAAACCTACTCTGCTTTGAGATATCAGAAGATATTGCCCAAACAGCTTCGCTTGTTACTTCATCATATTCCTCACTCGAACCAGAACCCCAATATCCATCATTGTTCTGATTATTCACCAGCCATGTCATTCCAAGAGCTGCTTTTTCTTTTTCATCCATAATATCCAAAATCATTTTTGCGTATGCTGTTGTCTGAGCTTTGTCAACCAAAGTGTCTTCATCACCTGGCCAATAACCTGTAGAATCCTGACCATCCAAAAGTTTTTGTTTTACTTGATTTAAAAGATCAGAATATTTTCCTGTTGTTGCCAATGCTTCTGCTATTCCTACAAGACCGATATAATAATAATTCTGTGAAAGATTGTTTATATTAAAATATCCTTCGTCTAATTTCTTTTTCATCAAATCGACCATTGCATCTGCTTCAAGTCTATAATCCATTCCAGGATATTCGCTTAGCTTATAAAGTGCCCTTACCCAATCACCAACATCCCAAAGAGCTACTGCAGGTATTCCTTGGCTATATCTTAAAATAAATGTTTCGTTCGCAATTTCCTTTGCTCCTTTTATCGGATCTGTTGGATTAAAGCAATTTCTCTTTCCTTCATATCTTGTTTTTGCAAGATTTGCTATTGAGTCATCATTTCTTAAAAGTGCTAAATGTGCGAGGAATAAAATGTCTTTGTTGCTATCAGAACCTCTGTTACTTTCTTCTCCTGGAGAAAAGCATGTATCTCCTGTTTCTTTGCATTGCTCATTATATGTCGGTGGATGAGTCTTTATATAATACAAAGCCTTTTCCATCGCATTCATATAATCCTGATCATATGTTATTTTGAATGCATAATACAATCCCATTGCAGTTACTCCTGCAAGATTTGTGCAGGATTCTCCTCCTGTAGGCCATCCCCATCCTCCATCACTATTTTGATTGGCAACCAACCTGTTTGCCCCTTTTATTATTGATTGAGTTGCATTTTTTGGAGAATATTCGACCCAAACTATGATAGTATAATCTCCCACAGGATCATCTGCATTCATTGTGAATATTGTTGTATATATTTTGCATTTGCTTGTATTTGGATTTGGTTTTATACATTCTGTTCCTGTTGCTGGAGCCAAAGAATGTTTTTTATATTCTGTTCCGTTCGGATAAAAAACCCTTAGCATTACTACTGCATTATTCAGATTATTTAAATCATCAGGATCACAAACAAGAGCACAAACCCTTATTTCATTTGTATGAATGTCTGTAGATATTTCGTTTGCTATTTTTCCATTTACTATTTCCCATTTTGAATCAACATATGGCAAAGTGTCAGCAAACGAAATTACTGAAAATAAGAAAATCGCTGCGAAACTCATTAAAAAAACTCTTTTCACTCTTTCACCATATTAATTTGGGTATTTAGCAGAAAGCCAAGGCTCTCCAACGGATGCCTTGTTATAGCGCCCCTCCTCGGCGCTCCCATCTCTCCAGAGAGATGAGCATTCCTCATCTTCCTATTACAATACAAAAAAATTACAAAAATATTACAAAAACAATACATTTGTAAATTTTTCATCATGCTTTTTATTGATTTCTATTTTTCAGTGTATAATACAATTGAAATACAGAAAAAATACAAATGTAATACTAGATTAAAATAAAAATTTTTGCTATTTATTGAAATTATCCTTTGCTTTTTTGTTATGCGTTATCAAGATTGAAAGCAGAATTTAAAACAAAAATTAGAAGATAATACATGAGATTTAAATTTTGGTTTGTCTGATGTAGAAAAATAAATCTGATGTAGAAAAATAAAATAGAAAATTCAAAATATTTTTTTCAAAAAGGTTAGAGTAAAAAATTGCATCGAATCTTTTTAATTTTCTATCAACCATTTCCATAAAGGTTTAAAAACAATTTTCTTATTTTTTATTTCAATCTCATCTTCATAATCCCACGTTATTATTAACAAATCTTTGCATTTTAAAAACTTACTTGCTTTTATCAAAGCTTTAATCTCTCTTTTTTCAATCTCATCTTTTGAAGAAGCATAAGTTACTTGTATTAATTGCTTAACATTTAATCCATCCTTCAAAACAAAATCAATTTCATTTTGAGAGTAATCCCTCCAGTAATATATTTCTAATAGCGGATTTTTGGCAGCTCTTCTTTTTAGTTCAAGAAAAACACAATTTTCCATTAACCTTCCTATATTTTCAGAAAATTTTTGAGAAAACCTTTTTATGAAAAAGTTATCAATAATCATTACCTTTCTCGGAGCTTTCAAGGAATTCTTTATTTTTGGCGAAAGAATTTCAAGAAATTCTATGAACATAGAGGATCTTAGATAATAAAAGTAATTTGCAATTGTTTCTTTTCCAACCTTATGACCTATTGATCTAAGTGTATCAAACATTTTTGTTATGGTTATGTAAGTAGAATTGAGCAAAAGCCTTAAAATATCTCTCATTAATTCTTTGTTTCTTATCCCATATCTTTCAAAAATATCTCTAATGAGAAAGGTTTTGAAGTATTCCTCTATTAGCATATATTTTTTTGCCTCTTCAGAAAGTACAATCTCTGGCAATCCTCCAAAGTTTATATATTCTCTTAATAGATTTAACCTAAGTGGATCTGTTAATCTTTCTATATCCTCATTTTTAAATCTTAAAAATTCAGAGAAGGAAAGGGGATAAAGCTCTATAGTTATACATCTTCCTCTTAGCTCTGTTGGTATCTCTTTGCTAGAAAGCTTTGAAGAGGAACCAGATAAAATTATCTGATAGTTAAAACTATCAAGCATTCTTCTCACCCATTTGCTCCAGTTTGGAATGTTTTGAATTTCATCAAGTAAAAGAATTAATTTTTTTCTTCCGTATATTTCTTTAATAATATCTGAAAGGGTTGTTAAAACCTCTGTTTTTCGAGGAAGCCTTTCGTCTTCAAAGTCTATATAAAGTGTATTTTCTTTTCCAATCTTTTTTGCTGTATTTAAGAGTAAAAATGTTTTTCCGGTTCTCCTAAAACCAACTATTGGTATTGCTTTTAAAATTTTCCAGTCAATTAGCTTGGTCAAATCGTTTTCTCTTTCAATTATATTAGGTAGGTTTCTTTCCTTCCATTCTGTTATGAGTTCTTTTAATATTGGCTTCATAAATATTTATTATAGTACAATATTTATAAATTTTGTTCTACATTAATCCAAATAATAACCTTTTCTTGATATGTTTTTATTTCTAATAACCATTTCCACTCTCTTTTTTCAATCTCATCTTTTGAAGATGGTTATTGGAAAGCAAGCTACTAATGAATTATATAGTTTTACATTTTTCAAACCTAGAAAAAATCCTGTATCAATTTTTCCTACATAATTATGCTATAAGGACATAAATATTCAGACTTTTTTTATTTCCTTAGGACATAATTTTCCGAATTTTATTGTTTCCTTAGAAAGATGTGCAAAGCATTACAACTTAATAAACTCTAATCTGAAATTATGCTTGTTGTTATATCTTTCCATACAACTTTATGAAATATCCTGCATTTCCATTTACTGTCCAACTTTCTCCTATCTCTAAAATCTTCTCAGATATCTTCCATGAATATTTCCACAATTCTGCTCTACATCTTATGATGTTATAAGTTATTCCATTTTTAACAAAAGTTCTCGGGCAAGTTACACTGGAATTTTCTAAAATGAATATCTCCCCACTTTCTGATAATGTGGTTGTGGTCGATGTTGTCTGGCCTGGTAATGTAGTGGTTGTGGTTCCAGAAATTGTTGTAGTTGTTAATGTAGTTGGTAGTGTTGTAGTTAATGTAGTTATCGTAGGTAGTGTTGTGGTAATTGTAGAATTACAGAAATTAAAATTTCTTATCGAACAAATTGCAGATTTCAATATTTCTACAAAATATTTTAAAAAAGAAACATCTTCCTTCAAACCTCTTATACAATTCCACATACTTTCCATTTTAAAACCTATTGATGACCAATCAGAATAATTCTTTCCGTCAAATGCCCTTACCCTGAAATAATACCAAAAACCATCCTTCAAAAAAAGATTTTTGCTATTTTTCAAAGTTATTCCTGAATCAGAAATTATAGAAAAATCATTATACCTGCTTATCTGATATTCGTAAGCTATAATATTGCTATCTTCATCATAAGAACTGCTCCAATTTATTACAACAAAATTAGAGCATATTTTATTTTCCATCGGATATATTTCCGGCTTGCTAGGCAACAATTGGTTCTGTGAATTTCCTATATAATTTGGCAAAATGCTGACCTCTGTCCAAAGGATCACGCTTGAAACACCATCAGAAAAAGACGCATATATATTTCCTGATTTTGAAAGAGCATTTGATAAAATAAATCTTACACTAACATTTTTGTATTCTCCTGGCAACAACTCAAAAGATGTTTCTGAAAGGTCAACAACCCCTTTCAAGCTTTGATCAATAGACAATGTAACAAAAGAAGATATTTTGTCAGGATTTCCGTATGTTATTGTATAATCAACAACATTTATTTCTCCTATTTTTACATCTGGTCTAGAGATTATTCTTACCTGACTAATATAACCTGTAACAGCATAAGCTTTATAAGAAAAAACAAGTAAAGCAAACAAAAATAAAGATATTTTTTGAATTTTCATTTTTTCACATTTTCCAATTTTCAAATACTATTTTTCAACAAAAACTTAAACCAAAACCCAAACCAAAAGCGAAATTAAAAACAAAAAAAAATTCAAAAATTGTTTTTTGTTTTATCTATTTTAAACTGCCTTACCGAATATGTAGATTGTTCCGTCGTTAAATGTTCCTATGCATGGTACTGGGTAACAAATCTTGAACTCCACTTCAAGAGTTCCTCCGTTTGTTAGCATGTGTTCAAGTATATCTTCTTTGTTATCTTTTGGATTTGGCATTGGTACTGGTAGACCACCATAACATGTTGGTCCATTGTCGGATCTATACTTTCCTAATGTCCATGATGGGGTATCTGGATCTCCTGTGAAATAATTTCCATGAGGATAAAGACTAGTATAATTACCTCCTACTCTACAACCATCGTTTTGGTTGTACTTGCTCATGTTGAACCATCCTTGCCATGATTGCCATTGAGTTCCAGACCATGCTCTGTACCACATGTACTTTTCTATTTCTAATACGTTTGAAGTTGGACACCTTGCTGCTCCTGTTGTGTCAAACAAGTCAGTACCTGCTATGAATGTCCATAGGTTTACTCCTCCTGCTGCAGTATTTTTAACTATAAGCTTGTTTGTCGAATGAGCACATCTTGTTAATGGATCCATAGGACCGAAGGTTATTGGTTGTCCGTTGCTTGTTGTGACCTGCATTGAAAGTGCTGGGTTGAAATACCATCCTTCAGAATGGGTTGCTGGTGTAGCAACTCCTGCTGAATTGAAAACTTTTAACAAAACCTCCATAACACCAGACCAACCAGGTTCTACTGTGATTGTTATGTTAAACGCTTTATCTGTTGATGGGCTTGTACTTCCAAGTCCATCACATCTACTTGGAAGAGGTACTGTGTCTGCTAAAGCTTCTTCCTGACCTCCAACAAATGCCTTGACAAATCCTATGTCTAAGGCTCCATTAGGATCTCTTACTACAACAGTGTATTTAATTCTCTCTCCTGTGAATGCGTACAAGCTTGTTCTCCAATCCAAAGGATTGATTCCTGGTGGATTAGCTTGTGTTCCTATTTCTATTTCTCTGTGATAAATGCATATTGTTGGTGGTAAATCTCCTGGCTGAGCACTTGCTCCTACTTGTCCTGTGACAACATCAGCAAATGCAGGTATTGCTAATAGTAAGCTCGCTAGAATTGCAAAGAATGCAAATTTTTTCATTTCTCCACCATATTAGTTTGGGTATTTACTTTCAACCCATCAGAAAGCTTTAAAAATGTTACTATCATATAGTAAATAAAGCTCTCTGATGGGAAGAAGCAAGGCTCTCCAACGGATGCCTTGTTATAGCGCCCCTCCTCGGCGCTCCCATCTCTCCGGAGAGATGAGCAGAGAGATGAGCATGAGTTTTTCAGAAAGAAAGTATCAAGCCCTTTGGCAAAAATTGTATCAAATCCTTTAGTAGAACTGCCTATTGTTTTATTGAATTCATTACAACCTGTTTCAAATGTGTTATCATCAAATTTTTTGTCAGCGTTGCTTATTTCGCTAAAAACATCTTTGCAAATCGCAAAAATTTCATTACACATAAATAGAAACAAGCAAATAAACTTTAAATTGTTTTACCACCACTACGTAAGTAATACAATTGTATTACATATCTTTCTTGCATTGCAAAAGAACTATGAAGCAAAAGTATTGAAAATAATATGAATCTAAGCTTTGAAAAATTATTGAGATTATCAGCAATAAGTTTAATCTACTAAGATTTTTTTAAATAAGATAAAATTTTGAAAACTATAAAAGAAGCGAATACGACATTGAAAACATAATTAAAATCTAAGATTCAAGAATCTCTAAACATTAAAATAAAGTGTTTTTTATCGTTTTGAAATAAAATCTAAAGATTTCAAATCTCTCAATTTCGCAATATTGAGTAAAAATTTGATTGAAATTTTAATTAAAAAATTATTCTAAGGCTTCTCTTCTCAAAAGCTCTTTACAAAAAATATTCACAAAATTATTCAAATAGCCTTTTTCTCATTTCTTTTCCAATTGCTCTAAGCAGATGCCTTATTTTCAGGAATATATCCTTCCTTACATTTTTTTCAAATGAGGAGAAGAGAATAAGATATAATGTTACTGATTCCTCAATAAATTTTATTGGTTCTGCTGTTTCAATTTTTATGTCCTTACTTCCTTTTGTATCTTTTATTTTAACAAATAATGGCATGCTAAAAAGCCTTAAGATAAATGAAATTATCAAAACATAAAATATTCCATAAAATTGTGCAATAAAGCTACCAAAAAAATTTCCTATTATAGTGGAAAATTCTATTGATGCATTATATAATGCTGTTGTTTTGAATGCATTCCTTTTTGCAATAACATCAGAAAAATATGCAAATGAAGCAATATCAAAGCCTGCCCATCCTATAGAACCAATAGGAACTAAAAAATATAAAACTATTGGATTTGGAGCAATTGCATAAAATAATGGAATAGTTGATATTAGAATAAGAGAGGAAAGCATTGTTATTTTTCTTCCAACAAAATCGACAACAAATCCCCATGGTCTGTAAAATAATATTGTGAATAAAGAGCTTGTTATTGATATTAAAGCTATATCAATTGTAGTACCTCCAAGATTCTTCACAACGTAAACAGAAAGAAATGGCGCAGCAATTCCAACAGAAAAATTTAAAAAAGACCTTCCTATCAAAAGTTTTTTGAATTCTGAATTATCTTCATCTTTTTTAACATCCATATTTGTTTTTATTATTATTGACTTTATCTGCTTCAGAGAAAAAAAGTTTATTGAAGCTAAAATGCCAAAGAAAAATGATGCAAAGAATACAAAGCTTACAAATCCGTATTTATTTAATATATATCCTGCTATTAATGTTGCAATTATTGAGCCTATTGCATTTCTTCTGTTCAATTCGCTTATAGTTCTTCCTCTTTTATGTGATGGTATAGAAGAAACTATAAGATTTGTCCAAGATAAGGCTATTATTGCTGTAAATATTGCTTGCATTCCTAAAAAAAGCAAAAGCTCATAAGGGTTTTTACTCTTTCCTATTATAAGCCACATAAAAGCCCAAAAAAATGTTGCAAAGAATAATGAAGAGCTTCCCAATGCCTTTTTCTTTTTAACAAGAATAAAGCTTATGAGCAATTGAAAGCTTATGTAGCATAATTGAGTAAATGCTGAGGTATAACCTATGATAAGATTGCTTGCTCCTAATGTCAAAGCAAATATTGATATAAATGGAGAAATTAGGCCAGAACTTAAAGCTCTGAAAAATTCAAATCTGTAAAAATTCTTCATTTTATCACCCTTGTTTTAATACCATAAAAATTGAATATCTTTCATTTTTAGCAAACAAAAATATAAAAATTCTCATTAATATTTTTGTTTTGAATTTTATATCATGATTGAAATAGCCATAGTAGGAAAACCCAATGCAGGAAAAAGCACTTTTCTAAAGGCTGCAACTTTAGCTGATGTTAAGATAGCAAGCTATCCATTCACAACGATAGAGCCAAATATAGCAGTTGGTTATGTTACTGTTGATTGCGTATGCAAAGAATTGAATATACAATGCGGAAAATGCATTAATGGAAAAAGATTTATTCCAATAAAATTAATAGATGTTGCTGGTTTAGTTCCTGGGGCACATGAGGGAAGAGGTTTGGGAAATAAATTTCTAGATGACTTAGGAAAATCTCAGGCATTAATTCATGTTGTAGATGCATCTGGAACAACAAATGAAGAAGGTAATTTTGTTAAAGGTTACAATCCTCTAAATGATATAGAATTTTTAGAAAATGAGATAGATGAATGGTTTTATGGAATTTTAAAAAAGGCATTAGAAAAATTTTTGAGAAGTATACAAAAAGGAGGAAAAGCTACAAAAGATGAGCTTATAGATATTTTAACAAAGCAGGTTACCGGATTGAAAATAAATGAAAATATGGTAAAAGAAGCTTTGATTTTATTCAAAGAAAACCTGAATGAAAAAAACCTCAGAGAATTTTCTTCTTTGTTAAGAAAGATTTCGAAGCCAATAATGATAGCTGCTAACAAAATGGATATTCCTAGCTCAGAAGAAAATTATAATAAAATGAAAGAAAAGGTTAAATACATTGTTCCATGCTCTGCTGATTTAGAAGTAGCTTTAAGGCTTGCTGAAAAGAATGGAATTATTGAATATTTTCCAGGTGAACAAAAATTTTTTGTAAAAAAAGAAATCAGCGAAATTCAAAAAAGGGCATTAGAAAGAATAGAAGAATTTTTAAAAAAATGGAAATCGACTGGAATACAAGAATGCTTGAATAAAACTGTTTTTGAATTGTTGGATTATATTGTTGTTTATCCAGTAGAAAATGAAAATAGATTTTCAGACAAAAAAGGAAATATTTTACCTGATGCCTTTTTATTGCCGAAAGGCTCAAAGCCTATTGATTTGGCTTATGCAATTCATACAGAAATTGGAAATAATTTTATTTGTGCAATAGATGCGAGAACAAAGCAAAGAATCTCTAATGATCAGGAGCTTAAAAATAACGATATTATAAAAATTGTTACAAGATAATTTTATTTTAAAGAATTTCATAAAATTTTCAGTGAAAAGAAATGGAAGACTATGCTTTTAATAAATTAATTGAGGAATGCAAAAAAATTTTGGAAAAATATGGTATTGAAAAAGAAAAAATAGAAAATATAAAAATAGAGATTCCTCCAAAAAACATAAAGGCTGATTTATCTATACCATGCTTTCAATTTGGAAAAGAGGGTGAAAAAGTAGCAAGGGATTTAGAAAATTTTTTCAATTCATTTGAAAATAGAAATCTTATTGAAAAGGCTGAAGCTATTGGCCCATACTTAAACATCCATATAAATTACAAAAATTTTTCTGAGATTGTCATAAAAGAAATTTTGGAAATGGGAAAAAAGTATGGTAGCGAAAAAAGAAAAAATAAAATAATCATTATAGATTATTCGTCTCCAAATATTGCAAAGCCTATGAATGTTGGCCACTTAAGATCAACAATAATAGGTCAAGCGATTTATAACATTCTAAAATTTTTGGGATACAAATGCATAGGAGATAATCATCTAGGCGATATAGGCACACAATTTGGAAAATTGATTGTGGCTTACAAAAAATGGGGAGATAAAGAAAAGATTGAAAAAGAAGGGATAAAGGAGCTCATGAATCTTTATGTGAAATTTCATAAAGAATCGAATGAAGAGCTTGAAGAAGAGGCAAGAATATGGTCAAAAAGATTGGAAGAGAATGATAAAGAAGCAAAAAGATTATGGAAATGGTTTGTTAAGATTAGTAAAAAAGAGTTTGATAGAATTTATAAAATGTTAAATATTAGATTTGATCTTCAGCTTGGAGAAAGCTTCTATATTAATAAAACAAAAGAGGTTATTGAAGATTGCAGGAAAATTGGAGTAGAGTCAGAAGGAGCTTTAATAATAAAATTTGATGATTTGCCTCCTTTAGTTGTACAAAGGGCAGATAAAGGAAGCTTATATCAAACTCGTGACCTAGCAACAATAAAATATAGAAAAGAAAGATTTGACTTTTATAAATGTTTATATGTTGTTGGTTCTGAACAAAGTCTTTATTTTAAGCAAGTTTTCAAAGCAGCAGAAATGCTTGGTTATATAAAAGAAAATGAATGCATTCATGTAAATTTTGGGTTGATGAGATTACCTGAAGGTAAAATCTCTACAAGAGAGGGAAGGGTTGTATTCTTAGAGGATCTAATAAATAAATCAATAGAGCTTGCAGAAGGTTTGATAAAAGATTCAGAAAAGTTAAACGAAAAGGAAAAGAAAGAAATAGCAAGAAAAATAGGAATAGGGGCAATAATATTCAATGATTTAAAAGAAGATAGAGTGAAAGATATAATATTTGATTGGAATAAAGCATTAAATCTAAAAGGAGATTCTTGTCCATATGTACAATATTCTGCAGTTAGAGCAAAATCTATTTTGGATAGTTTTTCAAAGAAAATTGAAAAATTTAATATTGAAGAGTTAAATGAAGATGAAAAAAATATTATAAAAAAACTTTCTATGTTTCCAAAAATTGTTAAAATTTCTGGAGAAAATTACAAACCCCATTTTATAGCTCAATATCTTTTAGAGCTTGCAGATATTTTTAACAAATTTTATGAAAGAAATAGAGTAATAGGTTCAGAAAAGGAAATTGAAAGGGTTTTGTTGGTAAAATGTTTTTATGTTGTTATAAGAAATGGTTTAAAGTTATTGAATATAGAAATTCCTGAAAGGATGTGACAAGAATTAATGAGAAAAATATTTAAAAATATGAAGATTTATTATTAACTATGCTGAAAATAAGAGGAGAAGAGCTTCTAGATAAGATAGTAATAAGTGAAGAGACGGGAAGAAAGTTTGGCGTAGTCGGGGATTTTAAATTCATTGTAGAGTCTGGAGAACTATTAACCCTTTTGATAACAGAACCGACAAAATACGCTAGAGAGATAGGCTTAGAACAAGATGAAAAAGGTAGATTAATGATACCTTTCTCAACAGTAAAGTCTGTTGGAGATTTTGTAATAATAAGCGAAAAAGAAATTGTATAGAAATCTAAAAATCATAAAATAAAATATGCAACAAATAAGCAAATACCACCAATCAAATAAGTGAAGAAATAACCTGCAATAATTCTTGGTATTATTGTTTTTAATCTTTTGTTTTTTGATAAGGCTTTCTCAAAAACCTTAACCCACGGAATTTTTAAAACAAGCTTATTAATTGGATCTACTATTTTTTCTGGAAGCATAAGACCTATTGCTATAGATACAATAAACTGAATACCAAAATCCGGAACTACAAAATTTGTAAACATCAAACCTATTGCAATAAGAGTATTTTTCAGAAGCATAAAAAGAATTCGCATCTAAAATTTAAAAATAAAATGAAGAAAAAAATACATTAAGAACTAAATCTTTAAATATCTACTGACAAAATTAGAATATTTTTTGGTATAAAATTTTTATTTCCTTTCCATCTTTAAAATATGGAACAAGAATAACAAAATCGAAATTGTCTAGCTCTATATACCCTATTTTTAATTTTTTTCGTTTATATTGTTGTGATTGTATGTAATGTTGTTGAAGTTTAGGTTGTAGAAGTTTATTTGATAGTTTTTATGGAAGTTGTAATATTTGACAAAATCCTTATATCAGTAACAGCGATAACATTATGATAATCTGTTTTGTTTATTAAAATCTTATATTCATACCTTGGAGTTGAACCCAAGATTTTTCCAATCAAGCTAGACAAATCCTCTTTTAATGAAGGGGCTCCTATATAACTCATGGTTGTATTGCATTCTATCTTTTTACATTTTGGCAACTCATTAAAAAATTGATAACAAAAATATGTGCCATTAGCAATCCTTTTTTCAGAAATAAAAACAGAAACTTTGTCCGGAGGCTCTTCTTCATCATATTTTGCAACATAAACAGCTCTTACATATTCTGGAAGTGTTATAGTATAATAATAAGTTTCTCCTATACCTCCAGCTAAGCATGTTCTTTGAATTTTGTCATATAATGCTGAAATTTGTTGTATTGCATTTTGCTTCTCTGTGATCATTATGTTATTTAAAATTATTTGTATGCCAGCAAAAAATATTATTGAGCCAAGAATTATTCCGCCAATTACCATTATCCACATCTCTATTCCTTTCATTTTTTTCACATTATCAAAATTTTAACAGATTGAAACGCAATTATTATACTTACTATCAACCTCGTTAATTGTTTTTCCTTCCCTTAAATTTCTATTAGCTTCTCTTATACAATTTCTTTTGCATTCACAATAATTATCGCATTCCAATGATGAGATAACAATCTTTTTATCAATATATGCTATTTTTATATAACCAGAATTTTCTATAAAGGCTTCCAATGAATCATTATCTATTGCAGTTTTTGATGTGCAGAAGCTGCAGTTATCCGGATAACATAAATTATTCGGCAATTCCTCACATTTTAAAAACCTAGTTATTTCTTTTTCATTTGTAACATTTGATATATTTACAACAAAACAAACAGAAGATTCTGGATTAATTCCATATCTATTAAGCTTCCAACAATCATGAGCAAGCTTTGCAATGTTTTTTGGTATTTGTGAAATTATAAAATTCTTTTCTCCTAAAAATTGAAGTAAAAACATTGTCATAATAATTCCTATTAATAAAGCTATCAAAATGTAAAAATATCCTGGAATTGCTTCTATTATTCCTTTTTTAAACATCTCCTATTCCTTTTTCGTCTATCGTAAAAACTGCCTCGCCTTCTGGAAGATAAGGAGAATCTATAAGCCTTGCGATTCTTTTGTTTTCTTTACCTTTTCTTAAATATAATCTAAACATTGCTGCATGTCCAACAATATGGCCACCAATTGCTTGCGTAGGATCACCGAACATTACATCTGGTCTGGCCATTACCTGATTTGTAACATAAACTGCAATATTATATGTATCCGCAATTCTTTGTAATGTATGTAAATGCCTATTAAGTTTTTGTTGTCTTGATGCAAGCTCTCCTCTTCCAGTATAATCTGATCTAAAATGGCTTGTAAGAGAGTCCACAACTAAAAGTTTTATATTTTTTGTTTCTATTATTTCCTTTGCCTTTTCAACAAGAAGCATTTGATGATCTGAATTAAACGCCTTTCCTACATAAATATTTTTTAAAACATTTTTTCCATCTAGTCCCAATGCTTCAGCCATCTGTAAAATTCTTTCTGGTCTAAAGGTTGATTCTGTATCTATAAAAATGCATCCTCCATTTAACCCTCCTCTGTTTTCTGGTAATTGAACATTGACTGCAAGCTGCATTGCTAATTGCGATTTTCCGGAGCCAAAAGCACCATATGCTTCTGTTATTGCTTGCGTCTCTATTCCTCCGCCTAAGAGCTTATCCAACTCTTTACTTCCTGTTGTTAATTTGTATATCCTTTTTCTCTTTTCTAAGATTGTATCTGCTGTTTCAAATCCCATTTTAAGCTTTTTTCTTGCTGCTTCTATTATTTTTTGCGCTGTAGCTTCTCCTAATTCACAAGCTGCTGCTATCTCTCCTGCAGAAGCTGCTGCAATGCTCATCAAGCTTCTGTAACCAGCTTTAACAAGCTTTTCAGCTGCTTTTGGTCCTACTCCAGGTAATTCCATTAATTCCTCTTCTACTTCTCCTAATTCTTCATTATCTTCATTTTCTTTTTCCTCTTCAACTTCTTCAAACTCATTTTCCTCATTCATAAAATCTAACCTAATTTGAGTTTTGGTTTAAAATATTTAAAATCTGAAATGAGATAACTCTTTCTGCAATTCTTCTATTTCTCTTTCCAAATCTACTTCTTCAATTTCGTTGACAATAAACTCCATTCTATCAAAAAGCTTATTCCTTTTTGCATATCCTTTAAAAATAAAATCTATTCCAAGCATTTCATTTGCTTTTTTTATCACATCAATATTTTTTTCAATTGCCTCTTTTGCGCTAATCCCCAAAAACTTTTCTGCATTCTCTCTAAAAAGCACAATTCTAATATTTCCAGTACCATCATCCACTATGCCAGAAATAACAAGATTTGCTTCGCCTTTATTGTGAACATCGCATTTTATTTTAACTTTTGCTCCGCACTCTGGACATGTATAAAAGAATGGATTTGAATCAAATATTTGAACAATTGCACCTCTTATCCTAGCATTTTCCCCTTCTTTTAATTCAGATATTGTTATTGGCTTATATTCTCTTTTTTGTTCTTTTATATCCTCTTTCTTAGGAATTTTTTCTGCAATTTCGCTTTTAACAAGCTCTATTGTTCCATTAGGAATTCTTATTTCTAATTGACCAAAATTATCTTTAACATTTGCATTTGAAATCAAAACAACATCATCAACAGAAAATCCTTTAAACTTTTCTATCTCATTATTCCATAAAACAACCCTTATTTTTCCTGTTTCATCTCCTATGTGAAATGAAAGTAATTTACCAATAACCTTTTCTCCTTCCCTTTCTGTTTCAAATGTTTTTATTTCTTTTATGTCTGTTATTCTTCCAACAACATCTATATTTCTCATTCCTGGAACTATATTACCAATCTTTACTATATGACGCCTTTTTTCAATTAGATTAATTCCCAAATCCTTTGCTAAGATATAAGCTGCTCCTTCCTCGCTTATCAAATTAGAAAGCTCTTTTCTTTTTTCTTTTATCTTATTTATAATCTCTTCTTCTTTCATTCCTGTAGCTTCTTTGATCTTATTCACAATCTCTTCCAAAGAGTACATAATTTTTATTTTCGAGAAAATATTTTATTCTTTTGAAAATTTGAATTTTATTTATTTTTACATTATGAAAAGGTATATCCACAAATGTCATAGGTTTGACAAAAATAGAGATGAAAAGAAAATTGATTCCTTTTTTGCTTCCTCTGATTGCATTGCTTTTTAAAATTATTCCAATAATTGATCCGTTAAAAGAAAATATCAAAAAATTTAGAAAGTATTATGATGCTTTTGTTATTTTATTTTTTGGTTTTATGTTTTTCATTCATTTATGGATAATTCTATGAAATATTGGAATAAAAATAAATCCTAATATAATTTTTTCTGTGAGCTTGGGTATTTTTTTATATGCAGTAATTTTATGTGAAAATTCGAAAAGAAATTGGTTTATTGGTATTAGAACTCCTTGGACTTTGAGCAATGACAAAGTTTGGAGTAAAACCAATAAAATTTGTGTAAAACTTATTTCAAAATTTATAATTTTGATCTAATTTACGCATTTGTTTATTCTTATAAGAATACCATAAACTCAAAGATTAACATTCTCTTGAATTAAAAAATAAGAAAAAAATAAATTACCTACTCTATATATTGCAACTCTATTTTATATTTTTTATATTTATATGCGGATTTTTTCATGATTATTACACCATAATTATTTTTTATTTTCGGTTTGCTTTTCTTGCGGCTTTTCTATTTGAGTTTCTAGTTTTGAGAATCTTTTTAGCAATGACTCAAATATCTTTGCTATCTCTTTTCCTTCTTCTGTTAAACTTACAAACTTTACTCTCCCTTCCTTTTCATAATTTACAATTCCCAATTTTTTTAACAAATCCAAAAGTTTTACAACATGTGAATATGTACAATCAATTTCTTTTGCAACAACTGTAACATACTTTTTCTTTTCTGCGTTTAATGAAACTATAAGCTTCACTGGCTTTTTTCTTAAAAAAAGGCTTTCTAGCTCTGTTTTTCTCGTCATTTATTCACCGAATTACTTGTTAAACTTGTTATATATATTGTTTTATTTATTTTTAAATATTTATTACTAAGATATTTTCTTCTTTCTTTTGATTTTTAAACTTATTTTTTTACTAATATTTTCTTTTATATTGCTTTTCTGAATTCTTTCGACCATCAAAAATATTACTATTCCGATAAAACCTAAAAATATTGAGAATAAGAGATCATTAAATTTTTCAGGATTTAATATAAAGTCTATTGAAGAATAGCTCACTATTGTTGAAGCAAATATAAAAGCCAAAAAAGTGAGGTATTTATATAAATCCTTTTTTGCTGTTGTTAATTTTTCAAGCCAGATAAAAAAAGCTGAAGCAGAGAAAAATAAAAGAGATTCTTTGAAAAATAATAAAATGGTTTTTAATTCTAAAGATAAAGACTGTATCTTGTTATAACCAAATATTATTCCGCTTACAAAAAATATTCCTGAAACTAACAAAAGAAATGAACTTAATCTATTTGTTGCGAAGGATTTGATCACATATTTAATAGCTCTGTTTGTTAAATCTTCAAGCTGAAAGCCTTTTATGAATAAATATATTCCAGTTGCTCCTAAAATGAATCTCCATGCTGTAGCACCAAAGATTGCTATAAGTATTATAGCGATAGCAGGTAAACCTATAAAAACCCTTGCTAATCTTGGATTTGCAGAAATATATTTTATAAAATCTTTAAGCATGTAATATCCTGTCTCTAATCTTTCACTTTGCTTTACCACAATTCTTTTTACAGAAATTATTGGAATTCTTGATTGTATGATAGGAATTATGTATTCATCTTCTGCCCCATCTGTCACAACGATCGCATTTTTTGGTTTTATTTTATCAATAACATATTCAAGTTGTTTAACCAATTCTTGATCAGACTTTAATCCAACATCTTTATCTCCTGTTAAAATTACAACCTCTGAATTACTTATATCTTTTTTTAACTTTAATGCACCGAATATTGAATTTGCATCAGTATCTTCAGGATCTGCTAAGAGAAGCTCTTCTCCTACTTTTCTACATTCATCTTCTCCAATTATAGGCCCTTTGTTTTTTGTTTTTTCACCAATGTCATTATCTCTATCAATACATATTATTAGAGTTTCAGAAGTAGCCATAATCTTTAATTTATAAAAAAGTATTAAAAATTGTTGATTTTGATGGAGCTAAAAATAGCACCAATAAAAAAAATAATAAAAAATGCTGGAGGAAAAAGGGTAAGCAATAAAGCTGCTTATAAGCTTGCTCAGATATTAGAAAATAAAGGAATTGAAATATGTAAAAAAGCTGAAAAATTGGCAAGAATGGATAAAAGGAGAACTGTTATGAAAAAAGACATTAAACTTGCCGCAAGATCTTAACTTTAATGTTACGATTAATTTTTTGATTTTTTGAATTTCAGCATTAAAATCATAAAAATATTTTAAAAGAAAACCAAAAAGTATTTAAATTTTTACTACTAACCGATAACTTTTTAAATTTTTAATCACCATTTAGTAATATGAAAGTCGTACAAGTTAGAATGCCTGAAAAGGTTATAGAAGAGATAGACAAGTTAGTAAAAAGAAAAATATATTCCACAAGATCAGATGTTATAAGAGAAGCTACAAGAAAGTTCATAAGCTCCAGTTATGCAAGAAACTTTAAGAAAGGTTAAATGCATTTAAGTTTAAAGCTAACTTCAGTGGCTTAAGAAAATTAAGTACTACAGAAGATATGCATAAGATTCTAAGCTTTTACAAGCATAGTTCGAAGCTTTGGAGAAAGAGTATAATAATAAGTTTTTCCATGTTTTCTTCTTTCTATATATCCTTCTTTTATTAATCTCTGCAAGATGTTATTCACTGATCTTAATGCATGATACCTTGATTTGTAACTACTAAGATCTATAAAATCTAAAATTTCGTTCGGTGTATTTTTATTCTCTATTATTGCTTCTAAAACCTCTCTCTGTCTTCTGGGCATATTATCTAATGAAAATTGTACTGAGGGTTCTTTTTCCTTTTCTTTGAATATTTCAGCGTCTATCTTATCCAAATTTTTTTCTATTGCTTTATTAACAGCAAAATCGCATAGCCTTAGAATTTCCCTTGGGAAGCCGCCCGTTTCTTCGTAAATTATTTTTATTGCTTCTCTAGTAAATGGATTTTTTACCTTCGGTCCTTTTCCGACATACTCTATTCTTTTTAATATCAGATCTTCTGTATCCTTTTCTGATAGTGGTTTTAAAATAATTTTTGTTGTAATTCTTTTGTGAAATGTTTCAAGCTTTTTGATTAAGGTCTCTTCGAAATTAGGTAGTGCTGAAATAACTATGCATAAATTTTCTGTTTGATCTATTAGGACACGAAACCATTGTAGAATGTTTATACTTGCTTCATGTGCCTCGTCTAGAAGTAGAACAAGTGTTTTACTTTTTAGTTTCTTGTTTAGAAAATCTGGAAGTTCGTGAATGTTTTTTATTTTTGGAAAGAATATACCCAGAGGCCAAATAGGTTTGAAAATATTATTAAATACTTCTAACAAGGATTCAATGTTTTCTGGTGGTTTACTGACGAATTTAACAATCTTATTGTTTTTTTCGAATCTTTTTTCTAACCACTTTAGTGCAGTTGTTTTTCCAGAGCCAGTTGGACCTAAAAGCAGAGTAACCTTATGATTCTCTTCTATTGCAGATATTAGTCTATTTTTCTCTTCTTCGCAACCAACAAATATTGAGGATATAACACTTAAAACAAAAGGATTGCCTTTCCATCCCTGCTTATCAAACCAATCTCTTATCTTTTTTTCAATCTCAATATCTATTTCTTTCTTTTCTTCTTTATCTTTACTTTCTTCTGGAGAATTCGAAAAAGTATTATCGTTTTCATTATCTTCGGTTTCTTTTTCTGATTCCATAATTCATTTATCTCATCTTTGTTTTTAAAGATTAATAAAAATGAACATTCGTGAAAATATGGTGAAAAACACATGAAATTTTTGTTTAACCTACTCTATAAGAATACTTTTTTAATCAAAAATTTTTAAGGAATTTTGCCAAAATTTAAAATCTTTGTGAATCCTAAAAAACTTCACATGAATTTCATGAAAAGTTCATAAATATTTCATAAAACTTCATACAAAATTTATATTTTATTGTTTTCCAAAGATATTAAACTTTAATTAGTTTTTTGACGAATAGGAAATAATATGTTTATTTCACGTAATGTTCACGAAATTTTTAATTATGTTCACGTGAATATCCATATATTTTCAAAATATTCACGACATGTTCACTTTTGTTTCACATAATGTTCACGAAATTTCACAAATGTTTCATTGATTTTTAAAGTAATTTTTTATATACCTAAAAATTTTCATATTAGAGTTTTTTTATCATAGTAATTTTTGTGAGAATTGAGATAGATATGAATTTGATATATGAAGTTGGTTAAAAAAATTTTGTGAGGGTTTAATTAGGGTTTAAATAGAATTGGTGCAAAAATGTGAGAAAAATGTAAAGAATTAGAAATTTTGTATCTATTCATGATAAAATATCTAATTCGACAAAAAACGAAAAATAATAAATATTTTTATTCTTATTATTTTTTCACGTGAAGTTCACAAAATGTTCACAACTTTCTATTATGTTCACGTGAACATAATAATTTTAAGAGATTTTTCATCTCATGTTCACGTTTATTTCACAAAATGTTCACGCAATGTTCACGCAATGTTCACGCTAATTTTAATAATATAGTAGGATTTGTGTGGAAAGAGAAAAAATTCACGTGAACAAAATATGAACTTCACGTGAAGTTCACGTGAAGTTCACAAAATGTTCACATTTTTATAATTTGTCGATTTTAGATGATAGATAAAATTTTACTAAAAAATTTAAAAGTCTAACAAAATAAAAAGAATTTTATTTTTTTATTCAATGTTCTTTATTATTTGTGAGAATTTGAGAAGTTCATTAATATTCGCTCCTTCTTGTAGCTTTTTATATATAGAAGGCTTCAATCTTATAACCCTTATGATAGGTTTTTCATCATCTCCAAGGGATATATCTTCAATTAGAGGTGAAAGAACTGTATTTAAATAATTACTCACAGTATTTGGATGTAAATTGGCTTTTTTCGCTATTTTTCTTAACCATAAACCTTCAGGATTTTCGACCAAAACCTTAGTTATTGCTAAAATATTTTGAATGTTATAACCACTTGGTCGTCCTCTCTTTCCCTTTTTCTTTACTTTATCTGTCGAATTTAAATTCATTTCCATAATTATATTGACACGTGTATATTTAAATAATTTTTAAGATTTTAAAAAGATTTTATAACTCTTTTAAGCACAAACTTAACACTTTCATCTTAATACTTTCCAATAATTGTTACTCTTCTTAATAATTTTCTAGCAAATCTGCTTAAAATTGAAATTTTTTATTTTAAAAAATTAAAGAATCATGAATAAAATATGAAGGTTCTAGTTACTGGCGGATGTGGATTTATCAGCTCGCACACTATTGACCTTCTTACAAAAAATGGATATGAAGTGTTAGCTATAGATATTGTTCTCGATAAAAACAGAATAAACAACTCTGCAAAATACGTAAAAGTAAATATACTTTCAAAAAAACTATTTGAGGTCTTCAAAAAATTTTCACCTAATATTGTATTCCATTTCGCAGCACAAACAAATTTAAGAAGCTCCATAGAAGATCCTAAAAAGGATGCAAAATTAAACATATTTGGAACAATAAATGTTCTCGAAGCATGCAGAAAATATAACGCCAAAAAAATAATATATAGCTCAAGTGCAGCTGTTTATGGAGAACCAAAATATTTACCTGTTGATGAAAATCATCCCACAAAACCAGAAAGCCCTTATGGCTTGTCAAAGCTTGTGGGAGAGTTATATATCCAATTATATAATAAACTATTCGGCTTAGATTTTACAATACTAAGATATTCAAATGTTTTTGGACCTAGACAAAATAATAGAAGCGATTCTGGAGTTATTTCCGTCTTCATTAACAAAATTTTGAAAAATGAAAGCCCTATTATATTTGGAGATGGAAAACAGACAAGAGATTTTATTTTTGTTGAGGATGTTGCAAGAGCAAATTTATTGGCTATAAATTGGAAGAATGATATTTACAACATTTCATCTTCTAAAGAGATTTCTGTTTTAGATTTATTTGAAAAGATAAGAAAAATTTTGAAAAAAGACATAAAACCAACTTTTGCAGAGCCGAAAAAAGAGGTTAAGAGAATTGCACTCTCAAACAAAAAAGCAATAAAAATGGGGTGGAATCAAAAAATAGATTTTGAAGAAGGTCTTAAAAAAACTATAGAATATTTTGAAATGAAGTCTCGAAATCTTTGAAAATATTTTAGAGATTTTTAGTCTTTTTTTCTATTTATTGAAAAGATTTTCTCTCTTAGAAAAACAAAAATTCAAATCTCAATAGGTAAATTAAAAAATTTTATTGCATTTTTTCCACATATATTCCAAACATCATTAAAACCAATCTTTTTAATTTCAGCTATCTTCTCAGCAACCTTTATTATTTCTATTGGTTCATTTCTTTTTCCAAACCCAAACCATGGAGAATCTGTTTCAAGCATTATTTTTTCAATTGGCATTTCCTTTACTATTTTTTTATGATTTTTTGATGTTAATAAAATTGGACCTACAGATATAAACCAACCATTTTCAATTATTTTGGAAACAAACTTTTTATCCCCAAACAAATGCATCAAAACATTTTTTGCTTTTTCTTCCTCTAAAATTTTTATAGTATCTTGCATAGCTTCTCTTGAATGAATAACTAATGGTAGATTTAACTCTTTAGCGAATTTTATAAAAAATCTAAATAATTTTCTTTGTTTTTCTCTAAGATTTTCTTCTTTTACCCAATGATAATCTAATCCAACTTCTCCGATACCAACAATATTATCCTTGTTTTTCTTTACCTTTTCAATAAAATCTTTTATATTTAAATTTTCCCCGGTATATTCCGGATGTATACCAAGAGTTGCAAAAACAAAGCCTTTATATTTTTTTACAATTTCAATAGTTAGCTCTAAATCATTTGGATGAGCACAAGAAGTTATTATCGCTTTAAGCTTTTCTCTGCATTTATTTATTACCTCATCCCTATCATTTTCATAATCCTTTTGCTCTAAATGGCAATGAACATCTATCATATAACATAAATAGCTTGAAAACAAATTAAAATTATGAAAAATTTTTTGGAATTACTTTTCGAGTTTTTTGTTTCTTTAATACTTTTTGTTGTTGAGACATTTTCGTTCATAAACGAATGGCTAATAAAGATTTTAGGCTCTACATTAAAAGATTTTTCTTCTCCAATAGATTTGATTTTAGCTTCTTTAGTGTCTGCTATATTTTTAGTAATCGCATTTAAATTAGGAATAAGTTCAGCAAGACTTCTTTTTGTTTTATTAATAATGTGTTTAGCATTAATAATTTTGATTATTATTTTTTAACTTTGTGAAAATTCTATTTTTTCTCTTCTATAAGAACTGCATTTATTATTCCATGTTGCCCTGGGCGAGAGGTTACTCTAGCTTTTCCTAATTCTGTCTCTATTATACAACCTTTTGTTATAATATTTTGCCTAGCTAAATTTGGATTTGCTTTGTTTTCAACAACAGAAAGAATCTTTGCTCTTTTTGTTTCATTTCCTACGCAAACATTAGCATACATATCAGAAAGTAAGATTATCTTTTTATTGCCCCCTCTTCCTCTTTTTATCTTTATCTTTCTCTCTTTTATCCTAGTAGGTATAAATTCTCTTCCTCTCTCTCTTCTCTTCTTTTTAGAATGCTCTTTTCTCAAACCTCCTGTGGGCTTTCTTTTTGATTTTCTGTGCCAAACTGTCATAAAAATCTTCTCCTATAAAGGGATTTATGAAATAAAAAGATTTTTTAATTTAAAAGATTAAAAAGTTAAATAAAAATCTAATCTAATAAAGAATTTAAAGATAATTTGATAAAATTAAAGATGAATTTTATTGGTTTTAAAATTTTTGAAAAAGGGTGAATTTGTTTGGAAAGACCAATTGACGTATTGAATAACGCGAAAGGGAAACGAGTACTAGTAAAACTAAAGAATGGCACAGAAATATCGGGGATATTGCAAGCGATGGACCTGCATTTAAATATGTGGCTAAACGATGCAGAGCAGATAACAAACAAAGAAAAAACAACTTTAGGAACAGTGCTAGTAAGGGGAGATAACATCTTATACGCTTCTCCAGAATAAGCAAAATTTAAAGTTGGTTTGAATGAAAGGTACGCCATCTTTTGGTAAGCATAATAAGATAGTTCATATAAGATGTAGAAGATGTGGAAATCATTCTTATAATATAAAAACTAGTGTTTGTGCATCATGCGGCTTTGGAAAAACAAGCAAAATGAAAAAATATAAATGGAAAACAAAAAACATAACAAAAACAAAAAGAATAAAATAATTGAAAAATTCTTATTTTAAAGGGCCCGTAGCTCAGCTTGGTAGAGCAACTGGCTCTTAACCAGTAGGTCGCGGGTTCGAAATTGTTTTGAAAACAACAAAAATCCCGTCGGGCCCATTTAAGTTTATTTTGAGTTGTTTTTATGGTTATAGAAAAAATAGCAATAAAGGAAATAAGAAAAAATAAGGATTTATTAAAAGGAAAAAAGGTTTTTGTTCAGATGCCAGAAGGTTTGAAATATTCTTCAATAAAAATATTGAATGAATTAAAAAAGATTAATGCGTCTCCATTTCTTTGTGCAGAGCCCTGCTTCGGAGCTTGCGATATAAGAGATAAAGATGCAAAGCTTTTGAATTGCGATATAATATTGCATTTTGGCCATACAAAATTTTATAAGAATTTTGAAACAGAAATTCCTGTAATATATATCCCTTTAGGAATTGAAATAAAGATCAAAAAAGAAATTTTAAATAGTATTACTGAAAATAAAGTAGGTATTGTTTCTAATATACAACATTTAAACTCTCTTGAAAATGTAAAAAAGTCTTTAGAAGAAATTGGAAAAGAGGTAGTAATTGGAGGTTATATCCTGGGATGCTATTTTGAGAACGCTAAAAAAATTGAAAAAAATGTTGATTGCATTCTTTTTATTGGTTCCGGAAGCTTTCATGTAAAGGAATTGAAAAGATTTATAAAAAGGCCTGTCTATCACTATGATCCTGAAAAAAATGAAATTATAAGGATTGAAGAAGAAAAGAAAAAAGAAATCAAAAAAATAATGAAGATTGAAAAACTTAAAGATGCTAAAAAGGTTGGAATCTTGATCTCAACAAAACCTGGGCAATATTATAAAGATTTGGAAAAGGTTGAAGAGATTTTGAAAAGAATGAAAAAAGAAGTTTATAAAATTGTTGCTGATAGAATAACAGATGAAAAATTGATTGGAATTGATGTTGACATATTTTTAAATACTGCTTGCCCGAGAATAGAAGAAGATTATTTTAAAAAACCTATAATAAACATAAATGATTTTTTAAATTTTTTTGATAATTAATTTAAGGGATTTAAATGATAAAAGTTATTAAAAGTGAGGAAGGAATGATAATAGAAAGCGATGATATGATATTGATTTCTCTGTTAAATGAATATTTGAATAACAAAAAAGATGTAAACTTTGCTGGGTTTGTAAGGGAGCATCCATTCTTAGCGAATCCAAAGCTTATAATAAGTGCAAAAAATCCTGAAAAGGCTATAGAGCAAGCAAAAAAAGAGATATTAGAAGATATAAAAAGCTTGAAGAATGGGATAAAGAAATAATTTTATATCCTTAAAGCTTCTTTTATTATCTTTATTGCACTTTCGACCATCTCATCCTTTCCTGAGGTAACATATAGTTCAACAAACCTTTCGTTTTTGTAATAATCTATAAGAGGTTTTGTTTGCTTTTCATATTCTATTAATCTTTGCTTTATTGTTTCTGGATTTTCATCCTCCCTTTGATAAAGCTCTCCTCCACATTTATCGCAAATTCCCGGAATTTTAGGTAACAAAGGTTTCATTATGTAAAGCCTTCCATCAATAACTTCATTTATATCAGCAACATTATAAACCTCTCCACATTTTTTACAAGTTCTTCTCCCCATTATTCTTTTTATTAAAATTTTTTCAGGAAGATTAAGATTTATTATCAAATCTATTTTCAAAATCTTTTTCAAATATTCTGCTTGTCCTACAGTTCTAGGATACCCATCAAATATTATTCCTTTTTTTCTTGTCTGGAATAATTTTTCCTTTATAATATTATTTACTATATCATCAGGCACAAGCCTTCCAGAGGCCACAATCTCCTTAACCTTTTTTCCTATTTCTGTATTTTTTTCAATCTCCTCTCTTAAAATCTTTCCTGTCTCTATATGTTCAAAATTTAATCTTTCTGATATTTCTTTTGATATTGTTCCTTTTCCTGAGCCAGGAGGACCTAATATTATTATAGTTTTCATTTTTTGTCTTTCTAACTTTTCTATAACAATATTCTTGAGCAAATTCTCTATATCATTTATAACAATATTAAACTCTCTTCCGGAGTTTACTTCTCTCAAAAGATTTTTTTGTCTGTAATGTTCTATTATAGGATCTATTAGTTTGTGGTACTCCTCTAATCTCTTTTTAACAATCTCTTCTTTGTCATCCTCTCTTTGATAAAGCTCTCCTCCACATTTATCGCAAACCCCTTGAATTTTTGAAGGCATGTTTTTCAAATTATAAACTTGACCACAATTTCTGCATATTCTCCTATTTGTTATTCTTTCTATACTTATTTCATCTGGCAAACAGAGATTTATTACAACATCCAAATTTCTTCCAATTTTTGATAATAGAGATTCTAACAAATTTGCTTGATTTATTGTTCTTGGATAACCATCTAATATAAATCCGTTTTTTATTTTTTTCAACTCATTTTCAAGGACATCTGTTACAATATCATCAGGCACAAGTTTTCCGGAATTTACAAAATCTTTAACCATTTTTCCAATTTCTGTTTCGTTTTTTATTTCTTCTCTCAAAAGGTCTCCTGTACTTATATGAGCTAAACCAAAAGTTTCTTCTAAATATTGAGAATAAGCTCCTTTTCCACTTCCTTGTTGACCAAGAATTATTATGTTTAAATCTCCTATTGCATCTTTATATATTTCATTCAAAATATTTTCATGCACTTCATTAATAGATTTTTCCCCATCTATGAGAATCCATTTTTTTCCAAAAATTTTTGATTTATAAACCTCTTCATACTTTTTAGCAACTTTTCTTTGAAACTCCAAATCGCTTTCCCATTTGTCAACATTACTACCTTTTTCTTTCATTTTTCTTTTCAGGCTTGTTTCCGGACTTATCGATAAAAGAAAAACTATATCTGGCTCTGGCATATCAAATAGCTTTATGAATTCCAATGCCTTTTTTTCATCAAATCCTTGCACTCCTTGATAAACTATTGTTGAAATTATATATCTATCAACAAAAACATATCTTCCGTTTTCCAAAGCATTTCTTATCTTTTCAGAATCCTTTATCATATCTGTAGCAAAAAGAAGGAATTGCACATCTTTATTTAAATCTATTTTATTGTGCAAAAAATCATGAATCAACAAGCCAATCTTATTATTATAATCAGGATATCCTAAAAATAAAGCATTGGGAAACTTTTCTTTAAGAAGTTTTATTTGTGTCTCCCCTCCAAAACCATCACATCCTTCTAAAATTATAAGTTTACCTTTAAACATCAAAATTAATTTGTCAAAAAGATTTTTATTTTTGAATTAAAAATTGAGCTTATATCTTAAAATTCCTCCTATTCCGCAAAGCTCTTTAAATTGCTGCCCTTCTCTTGTGTCTTCAGATATTATTTTCAATTCTGTGCCATAATTTTTGCACTCTTCTTCTATACTTTCATCTTCCAAACTTTCGCTTAATAAAAGAATTTTTAATGCTCCTGCCCTTAAGGCTTTCATTGTTTCCTCTCTTCCATAAGTAACTCCCTCTCCCTTTTGCAACAATGTAAAAAATTCTTTCAGTAAATTTTTCTCTTTTGTAACAGAAGCTTCTGATATT